>Ga0307378_10004232_pt1 | contig 20633 bp, 15 predicted proteins | sample UN1MG_FD_202238 | JGI IMG/M metagenome (GOLD analysis project Ga0307378, IMG submission 202238) | Soil microbial communities from Risofladan, Vaasa, Finland - UN-1 | ecosystem: Environmental > Terrestrial > Soil > Coastal area > Acid sulfate soil | place: Finland: Risofladan, Vaasa | collected... | reverse complement strand
TCGCAGGTATTCAAGAGCCGTGGATTCTGAAAACAGATGCCGCCTGCGATGTGTCACCAGTGTAAAGAAAAACATCCCTCCGGCTTGATATGTTCGTTTATAATTGGGCATAAGCAAAATGGTGTGCACCGCACACCAGGAAATTACAGGCCGTAGAATTTCTTTTTGATGACTGCCGGTACGAAAAGACCCTGAGAGCACAATCTCTTTTGGATTGCCGGATCCGGAGCATCGAATTTATGATGCCAGATCTGCTCACCTGTCATCGTATCGGTCATATAAAAATCAAGATACACATGGCCCGAACCGTAAGAATATACCAGGGCCACCACGGCATCGTAGTCGCTGTAATCATCCAGCAGCACGGCCGGCGGTGTCGATGTAGTGTCGATCGAGACATCCGGAAGGCACTCCACTTTCTCAAGGAATTTCAGAGGGAAAACCCTGCTCTGGGCCTCTTTTAATATCATCGGCGCGTAAGCTGGATTGGCTTGCCCGGTGGGTGCGCAGACTATCGCGAGCCGGCCATACTTCTGCTGCCGGTCCATACTTTTGCTGGAAGCGACCTTTGAGCTGCATCCGGCAATAGCGCATGCTATTGTAACTGATGCAAAAACGGAACAAACGACTTTCATGGCATACCTCCTTGTTTGAATAGAACAGCGTTATTCATTGTTGCACTCTATTCGGACGGTTTACATATCAGTCTTTATTATATAATCGCTTATACCCGGCAGTCAAAAGAATATGAAAAAACAGGCTGGGTTTGCAGGAAAGCCTTAAATAATCCAAAAAGAATTAGATCATCAAAAAGCCGGCATGGTACTCTGTGTGGCACAAACAAAAACTGCCAGGGATGGGTCAATTAGCGACTGGTCAGTTGCTTTTGCCGGGAACAATCGCGAGCCACTTTTGGCCGTCGGAAGAGCCGGCGTATGAGCCGAGGTTCCGGCCCTTGGCGGAATAGTGCCATATATTTTTCTTGCCGGCGATCCATGCCGAGCCGTCCGAAGGATCCAGTTCGATTGAATAGCCGCCTTCGCTGATTTCGAAAATCCAGTTTCCCTCTGAATCATATTTACGGGTGAAAGTCTCTATTTTTGTTTCTACCAATTCGTTCAATTCATCGATGGTTTCCGGCCATTCGTCACCGATTCTCGAAAAGTCCCGCTCTTTTCTCATGCCGGTCGTCCAGACGCTGCCATCAGATCTGTCTATGCGTACACGTATCGGCGAGAAATCCAGGTTGATTTTTTTCAGGATGCCCCCGTATAGTGATCTCTTTACCAACCGGTTCTTGCTGCCATATTCTTGACGAAAGTTTTGTTCAGCAATCCAGATTGAGCCATCCGGGCTGACGTCAACTGAAAGTGCGCCCGTCTTACCGGCATCGAGTGTTAGCTTTGTTTTGAATTGCAACTGAAGGTCCAAATTGCACTTCTTGACATCAAAACCGACAATCCAGAGGCAATCGTGTTTGGGATCGACGGCAATATCAAGCCCGCCGAGTCTGGAATGCTTAACAATGGTGCCTGTATTGTCAATGGCAAAGATGCTTTCCCCATCAGTGGCATAGATCAAGCCGTTCGCGAACGCAGCGGAATTGAACAGGCCCAACAAGGACCACAGCTTTATGCCCGTCGCCGTCTCGTACATGGTCAGTCTGTTTGCCGCGTCTTCGCAGACCACGAAAAAACGCCCATCCTCGGAGACCGACATCGCCCTGCATCCACCCCAGTTCCGCCTAATCTTAATATCGCGGGCCAGCGTCCTGACAGGTTCGCCGCCTGGTTTCAGGAGCGAGACTGCGTCCCCATATGGAGCCGTCCTGGTCTTGTTGTCGTCATCACAATCGTCCAGCACCAGAACTGTTGACCCGGTTTCGCCCGGGATTTCATTAGAAGCCGAGCTATACCCGGTGATAAGAAACAAAATCGAGACCGTGATAAGAATGCATGTTAGTATATGTCTGGCCGTATTAGAAAGCTTATATGAGATACACATCAGAATGTCCTCCAAACAGCGAACGATTTTAATTCATTTTCCGTATGACATCCCGAATCCATAGGATTCCTGCTTCCTCGCTTACCAATAATTATCTTACAATAATCCGGGGGGATATGCAATAAAAAAGTGATTAGAGTGATAGAGGATAAAGGCATAACCCCGCATACCGCTACAGCAGATAGTTATATGACGGCGTCCACACGAGGCGGATTTGGCCTCAACCAAAATCGTCGGCTAAGTAACCATTACGGTTTTTATGTTCTGCTCTGATTACCGGCAGAGTTTCCGGGCAATCTGGGCAACGTGCTTGCCCTGGAAGCGGGCGATTGCCAGCTCGTTTTCGGTCGGCCGGCGAGAACCGTCGGCTCCGGCGAGGGTCGTCGCGCCGTAGGGTGTGCCGCCGGTTATCTCTTCCATATTGAGCAATTCCTGTACGGTATAAGGCACGCCGACCACAATCATGCCGTGATGCAGCAGCGTCGAATGGAAGCTGGTAATCGTCGTTTCCTGGCCGCCATGCTGCGTCCCGGTACTGGCGAAAACGCTGCCGAGCTTGCCGACAAGGGCGCCGGTGAACCACAATTGGCCGGTCTGATCGAGGAAGTTACGCATCTGAGCGGCCATGTTGCCGAACCGTGTCGGGGTTCCGAATATAATCGCATCGGCCTCGGCCAACTGGGCAGGCTCGGCTACCGGGACGTCAGCGAACGCTTCACGAGGGGCTTTGGCACCGCTTTGCTCCAGCGCTTCGTCCGACATAAGCTCCGGGACCTGATAGAGGGAAACTTGCGTATCCGGAACTTCCCGTGCCCCTTCGGCGACGGCTTCGGCTAATTGATAGACGTGCCCATACATGCTGTAAAAAACGATTTGTACTTTTGCCATGACTAATCTCCTTATCCGTTTGATTCTTTCCGATTATAAATCAAATGTATATACGTTTGTAGAACTTTCACAGTTCAAAACTTATAAATTATTGCCGCCCTCGAATCCTGTTCAAATCAGCCGAAAAGAGGCTTTTATGAGATATTGGTTGTAGAAATGTGAACACTAATTAAACATTGTTGCAATGGAATATGAACAAGCCTGTCCCTTCAACTATTTTCAGGGCAGGCTCTGAGCAAGGTCAAAGGAGCAGGGACAATAGTCAATAGTCAATTGTAAATAGTCAATCGGAAAGTTCCCACCATAGCCTGGGATAATCCTGGCCTTCGGTAATCCACCAGATATCGTCGGCGCCGTTTTCCATCTCGTCGAAGAAATCCCAGCCGGCTACGAGAAAAGTGCCGGCCGTTTGCATCTCGGCAGTGGTCTTGCCCGTCCCGCGAAAACTTGTCGTTTGTCCGCTGCCTTCGATGTTCCAGAAGGAGTCGAGGACATTAGCCATGAAGTGACCTCCTCCCACGAGACCACCGGTTTCTGTTATGCCAACGACGTTTCCGGCTGAGTAGCAATTCATAATGATTGCAGTTTCGTCAAGTATTCCCACAAGGCCGCCGACAAACCGCTCGCCGGAAACGCTGCCGGTTGAATAGCAGTTGGTGAAGGTTCCGAGGCTTAAACCCACCAGACCACCGACTTCTGTTATGCCAATGACGTTTCCGGCTGAGTAGCAATTCGCAATGGTGATAGGGCTATTAACCATTCCCACCAGGCCGCCGACATACAATTCGCCGGAAACGCTGCCGGTTGAATAACAATTTGTGAGGTTGCCATGACTGCGGCCCACCAGCCCCCCAATTTCGTGGACGCCGGTAACATTACCTGTTGAATATGAACTCTTGATTGTTCCGGTATTGTTACCTGCCAAACCGCCGGCCGTGGAATCGCACGTCACATCTCCCATCGCATAACAATCTCGGATCGTACTGTCATTGTACCCTACTAAACCTCCAGCATAGTTATCACCTGTGACGTTACTGATCGTATGACAATTGGTGATTGTGCCCCGGTCGTTATACGCCACCAGGCCGCCAATTTCCCGTTTCCCAAAAACTTCGGCGGTCGAATAACAATGTTCGATTGTGCTTTCTTCGACATATGAGACGAGTCCGCCAACCAATAAATCCCCTGAAACGCTGCCGCCACGAACATAGCAGCGACTGAGAAAGGCTCCTCGTAACAGATAGTTAACGAGCGAGCCGGCAGTATTTCCATGCCCCCCATTAACATTCGGATCAATCGATTCGACATCAACAACCGGATCAATCAGTCCCAGGTCCATGATCCGGGCCTGCTCACCTTCAACGCTATCGAAAAGCGCTACGTTATTTACATCCATGGAAATGTAGCGGAAGTTCGAAATTGTGTGGCCGTTTCCGTCAAAAACACCGCTGAACGACAAGGGGTATCTTCCAATAATATTGAAATCTCTCTCGCCCAGGCTGCCAAGGTCGATATCTGCCTTTTGTTCAAAGTGCTTGTTGAGGTCTTCTTCGTGAAGACCGATAGCGTTCATGTGCTCGTCGGTGTAGATAAGATAGGGATTGTCGGGCTCTCCCGTGCCGCCGCCGTATATGGCGTGAAGGCCTGAGGGCGACTTGCCGGCTTCGTCTGTGCCGCCATATGTGCCCATGTTAATAATGCCGCCGTTGGGATAGGGCTCGAAGGCGACGGGACTGCCCGGATCGCCTGCGTCGATACATGGGCTTGTGACATTATCCGGCACCCAGCTTTCGCCGGCCGCGTCCCATCGGCCTGCCCGGGATTTGAGGTGACAGTCACCGTTGTTAGCGGCAACAAATTGAGGATCGGCATTTATATTACCCTGCCCCCAGGTGACAGTCGATTGGCTCCCCGAGACGGATATGCCGTTCCGGCCGCCTTCGATGTCGCTGTATTTGACCGTTATATGAGAGCCGCGATCTTCGATTTGTGTATTCGAGCTGTCTGTAAGAGTGACCGGTTGCGGACAATCCCAAATGATACAGTTAATCACCGTTGCCGTTCCGCCTCCCGGATTCAAACTATACGGAGGGCCCCACCTGCCCAGGTCGAAGAGCCTGATTCCCCTGCCGCAATTGACGATCGTATTGTTTACCAGCAGTGCCTCGCACGAATTTTCCACCGCTATACCTGCGCTGCTGCAGTCGATAATCAAGTTGTTCATCAAAACGGGAAAGCACTTGTCTCGCAGGACGATGCCGTGGTCGTCACAGCCGGCGATTACATTGCCGACAATTACCGCCGAGCATCGGGTGGGATTGATCATATCATCGTGTTCGGGATTCAGGAAAAGGTTGTTTCGGATAAGAGGTGCCGGCGTGCTCTCGCCCCACAAGTCGACGTCATCGTTGTCACCTCGCTTGCCCGTAAAGTAACAGTCCTCGACCAGAACATAGGAATATCTGGTATGCACGCCCTGCCCGATCGAGAGAAATTCACAGCCCAGAATATTCGCCGTCGCATCTCCGGGATAATCCTGGTCATCCGATATGATGGCTATGGCGTCTCCATCCGCACTCGCACTTTCGTCGGGGAGATTCCGGAAGATGCAATTTTCGATATCGACATGACATGCCAGGGCAACCACTGCCTCATGGTACGTCCTCGGTCCCGGCACGTAATAGTCCTGGTGCTCGCCCTGGCTGTCGGCGTATTCGATGATGCAGTGCGCAAGCCGGCTGTCTGCCGCCTCAACGAACATAATCCGTTTCCACGATGTGCCGTCACCGTAGCGTGTGAAATGAATCGCTTCGGCTTCGGTCCCCTCGGCGAGGAGCCGGCCGTAAACGACCAGTTCCGCCGCATCCTTCATCAAGACCATTGTCCCCGGCTCAATTTTCAGGACCGTATCGGCGGGAACTACAACGGTATTCTCGATAATGTACGCTCCCGACCATGTCATATCCCCGATAAGCTCCCCGGCGACGTGATTCGCCGGTGGGACATACATGATTTCTACAGAGCGGGAATTTACAACATTTGTGTTCGCATCGAGCTGCTCTAAAGTTATAGCGTTCAGACCTGGAATAAGTAAAACTTCGACGCTCCAGGTTCCGTCTCCAGCGTTGAAATCGGCATAAGTTCCATTGACCAGCACGGAAACCGCACCGGGAGCATCCGCCCTGCCCTTAAGTGTTACCGTATCGGTTTCCACAATCCAGGTTTCGCCGGTTCGGATGGTGTTCGCCGCCGAGCGTAGAGCAGGTGTAAGTGAGAAATCCGAACTGTCCAGAGAGGTGTTATGTCCCTCGATGGCCAGAATATTACTGCCTGCGTTCAGCAGCTCGCCCGCCGTTCCCGGAACAAAGGTCTCGGGCGATCCGGCCTCGTGTGACCCCGCCGCCCTTGTGTCATACGCGGCCGTGCCTCCGGGCATGTTTCCCCGTGCGATTTCCCGGCCGTTGAGATAAGCGATGAATCCGTCATCGTAATCTATCTCGAGTTTGATAACATCGTCGGCAGGCAGCGGCGAAGCTGAAAACTCCTTTCGGATGTATACCGAAACGTAATTATTCCGCATATCGTTGAGGATCGTAGCGTCATCGCTGTCTCCGTAGCCAAAACCTCCGGGACCGGTCTGCCAGTTCGAATCGTCGAAATCGATAGCTTTCCAGGCGTTCGGCGGATTGCTCGGGGGCTCGGTGCCTTTGAAGAATTTCCAGGTCTCGCCCGGCGAGATGAAATCATTTCCTGCGGGACCGCCGTCAACGTCGATAGTTGCTGCCGGAGCTATTGTGCTGCCGAGAATTGCCAGAAAAATCGCAATTGTCAACCATGTTCCCGGATTTGTTCTTTTACTCATCCCGAAAACCTCCTGCCGAGAGTATATTTATTATATAAGTTACTACCGAATTCTACCAAATCGGCTGGTTTTTGTCAATAAATCTGTCAAACTTCGCTCAAACCTGGAGTAAAATCCCTCGATTTGAAGAATCTTATGTTGACAAGTTATGACCAATCAGATAACATAATAAGGATGAAGTTTCAGGAGTTGATGGTTTTATGCAACTCTGTTATTAATATAAACAGAGTTTTTTGGGGCAAGGGCATTATTGTAAGTATTGTGTTCTGATGATTTTTTAATGGATGTCTGATTAGGTTCAAATCATCTCGGATATGAGTAGGCCATATTGTGTGGTTCTTCAATAAATTCTTTAGTTTTTTGGAAAGGGTGTAGTTATGAGAAAATTGGCTATCATATGGGCATGTTTCGTTATAGCCGGTTTTTCGCCGAGTGTGTTCGCTTATATTCAATGGTCCGGCTCACCGGTTGATACGGACTGGAACAATCCGGAGAACTGGGACGGCGGTGTATTGCCCACGGATGACAAGGCGGGGGTTAAGACAGAACCTGTCGGGCCAATAATTGTTGCAGGTGAAGTCGCGATCTGCAGGCAGCTCACACTCGGCGGGGTCAGTGGTGGTACAATCAGAGTCGCGGGCGGCGTCTTCAATGTAACGCAAAATTCTGCTATTATGGGAAATGCTGCCGGTGAAAACGGAACTCTGATTCTTACTTCCGGTGAGTTTATTGCCGGGGGCAATTTTTATGCTGGTCTTGCGGGTACAGCGACCGTTTATTTTGACGGCGGAACTGTTTCGGTAGGTTCTGTTTTTGGAATAGGCGAAAGGTCCACAAGTACTGCTGCTGTGTATCTTGGTGTTTCGGTAGTAACATGTGAAACATTCAGGATGGATGATAGTGGAGGGGCAACCGTTCTAATGGATGTTGCCAACGGCACTTTGATTGTCGATGGCGACGAGTCTGCCAAGATCCAGACATACATAGATAATGGATGGATTATCGCTTTCGACGGCGACAGCACTCTTGAGATGGATTATGATGTCAGGAATCCCGGGAAAACAACGCTGACCGCAGTACATCCGCTGGGCATTAATCCGGCAAACGGCCGGATTGTAGGCCTTGACCTCACTACTCTTACATGGAATTTGCCTGAGCCGTCGCAAGCCGGTGCCGTCGTGACCTGTGATGTTTATTTCGGTACCGAGCTGAATCCTCTTTCACCGAATTATGATTATGCAAAGGTTATCACTAATGAGTCTGTAGAGTCTTATGCAGTGACTCTTGAGTCCGGGAAGGCATACTACTGGAAAATCGATGTTTTTGAAAATGCTGAATTGATATTCGATGCGCAAGTGCCGTCCAACTTCAACACCGGCAACGTTATCCCGAAGGTAAATGCCGGCGGTAATATTACGGCATGGCTTATCGAAGGCAAGGCCCAGCTCGACCTTGCCGGCACGGTGGAGGACGACGGTAAGCCGGCACCTTATACCGTACAGTGGAAAGTTACGGCCCAGCCGGAAGGCAGCACTATAGAACTTACGCCGGCTTCCGCCGATACCGAAAGTCTCAGCGTAGTATGTAGTGGTGTAGGCGATTACGTACTTGAGCTTGCCGCTAACGACTCATCCGATACCGGCACCGACACGATTACTATTCATGTCTTTGAAAATGCGTGTGAAGCGACTAAATCCCTGCCGGACTATGTACCCCTGGTAGGCGATCTCAACGAAGACTGCCGGGTCGATGATCTCGATTTGGCATTACTGCAGGAAAACTGGCTGAAGAATATTGAACTGACTTCTTATGTTGTAGAGTAAGAGCTTGAACTGCTGAGAGGTCTCCGGGCCTCTCGGCATATTTTTCTGATTTGCTTCTGAGAGCTTTAAGGGATTTTTGTGAAAGAAAAGGCAAGTCGTACCGTGAACAGGCCAGGGATAAAAGGTTTCACACTTATTGAGCTTCTCGTTGTAATTTCCATCATCGCTTTGCTTATGGCTGTTCTTATGCCGAGCCTTAACCGTGCACGTGAACAGGCAAGAACGATAAGCTGCAGGTCCAATCTGAAGAATCTCGGCCTTGCATTGTTGAGTTATGCGTTGGAGAACGATGAAAAATTACCGCCTCTCGGCGATACCGACCCGCTGACCGGGGGAGGAACCGATCCGAGACGGTATGTCGGAAAGCACTGGTACGAAAGACTGGCGGAAACCGGCTTTGTGCCCGTTGGATGCGTCGAGGCCGAAGAGCCTCCGCCGTTTGTAAATTATACCGAGGGTATATGGCGATGCCCGACGGTAAAAAGAAGCCAGATTTACGTGGAAGATTGGCGGGCCACGTGGGGCGCAGGTTACGGCGTGAACCAGTGGCTCATGAACTATGCAAACAGGAAGGCAACTCCTAAATTTGCTGATTTAAAGAACTCCGCCTCCGCGTTTCTTATTGGAGATTGCGGCCGGCCTATGGGCGACGGCACTTTCAATTACAGCCCGTGGTGCAAGTTATACCCGATTCTGCCCTTCGATCTGACCAAAACGGGCAACCCGAGTGAGCAGCCCGCATGCAGGCACCGCGGAAAGGGGAACGTGACATTTGTGGATGGACATTTAGGTGATGCTACGTTTGAGGAGTTCAGTACCAACAAAAACAATATCCTTATCGACTTGAGATAACTTTAATACTTTCGTATCATGGCGACAAAATCAGGATTATCATTTTAGGGAGTTTGTAATGCAATCGTTCGGCAGAAAAAATATAGTGATAGCGGTAATATTGTCTGCGCTTATCTTTGCCTCGATCCCTGGCCCGGCCGGCGCACAGGATAATAAATCCGGTCCGGCGTATTCATTCGTATATCTCGGCGATATGCATTTCGACAAGATGGCTCATCATGATTTCGAGTGGGTCAAGGCCGACAAGCCGAACGACATCAGGCAGATAGAGAGCTACGTTAAAAATACTGAAGAATACACTCCCGGCCTTCTGATGCGTGTCCAGAAGTCTATAGAATCCAGTGCCGGCCGGATAAAAATGGTCGTCCAGGGCGGGGATCTTACCGAGGGACTGTGCGGCAGCCGCGAACTGCAGGAGACTCAATTCAAAGATGCCAGGGAGGTTATCCGCAAATATATACCCGAGACCAGATTCGTCGCCGTCAAGGGCAATCACGATATCACCGGACCGGGAGCAATAGAGGCCTATGACAATGTTATGCTGCCGTGGCTGTCTGAAGAATGTGGAAAGAAAATAGATTCAGCGTCTTTCTTTTTTATGCAGGGCCCCGATCTGTTCGTGTTTTTCGATGCCTATCACAACAACAAGCTCGACTGGCTGGAGAAAACTCTTAGCGGCAACAAGCATCGCCATGCGATCGTCGTCATGCACCCCCCCGCTGTTCCTTATAACGCCAGGTCCACGTGGCATCTTTTTTCGAGGGACAGAGAGAAAGACGTTCGCGAGAGATTCCTGAATATACTCGGCAAGTACAAAGTCGTGCTGCTGACCGCGCACCTGCACAAGTACCACGTTCTCGTACGAAAAACGCCCGCGGGAGCATTTACGCAGTTCAGTATGAGCAGCGTTATCGATTCGCCGGATATATCGGTGAGGGATCATCTTGAAGGCGTTGAAAATTATGGCGCTGCGATTCTGGAGCTCGAACCTGAGTTTCAGCCCGATACGAAGCAGCTCCGGCAGAAAATGCTCGAAGATGAGAAGCCGTATATAGAGCACTTCGAGTTTGCGAATTTCCCCGGATACGCCGTCCTTAACGTATCGGACGCGGGAATCAGTGCGGATATCTACACGGGCGATTCCGGCAGGATCTGGAAGAGTGTGCCTCTCAGCTCGGTGCCGAAAAACTAAGACCGTAAGAAGGCCGTTGTGGGCGACAACTTTTTATGCAGGGGGCAGTTTCTGCGATTGTGCGCGGTGACGATAGCGCAGATAATCGGAATTGCTGCTCTATTTTTCATACAAGTGACTCCTTTCTGCGACCTTGCCTGTGAGTTCCATGCAATGTATCTCCAATTAAGAGTTACTTCGCTGTCGATTGGACTGATGCGTTTATAGTATATTGTGCCTGCCGATCAAACAAGAACCAATGGAGAGAAAGATTCGCCTCTATTACGGCGGCATGCAGTCGCGAGCGTAAAATAGCATAGAAATAAAATTTTATGGAAAAACGATTAAAAAAAGTGTCTCTTGAGCGTCATATATATGAAAGAACAACATGGCGACAATAAGTCAGAAGCAATTGGCACAATGGTATGAGGCTCACGGAACGGAGTTGATGCTTTATGCCCGTCAGTGGTGCCCGGATCAACAGGCTGAAGACATAGTCCAGGATGCGTTCATCAAACTGTTGAAGCAACGCACGTGTCCGGACAATGTCAGGGCATGGCTGTTTCGTGTCGTGCGAAATGCCTCGATCAGCATGTCAAGGCGTTTACAGCGGCGAGAGGTAGGACAGAAGTCCGTGCACCGAGAGACCCTGTGGTTCGAATTGCGATGTGACGACCTGATTGACGCCCGGCTGGCTCAAGAGTTGTTGCAAACGCTTCCGTCGCATTTGCGTGAGATTGTCATGTTGCGAATATGGGGCCAGATGACCCTGAAGGAAGTATCGCAAGTGGTGAATAAGTCTATCCCCTGGATTCATCATGACTACAAAACGGCCCTGGAAATGATAAGAAAGAAACTGGAGCATTCATCATGCATAAAGAAGAAGGTCTGACCCCTGCCGAGCAGGAACTGGAATCGGCTCTTGGCCGGTTAAAGCCGGCAGCGAATACGCTGAACCGTGATGAGTTGATGTTTAATGCAGGCCGTGCGTCTGCCGGCAGGAAACAGCCCTGGCAAATGCTCTCCGGCGTGCTGATTGTATTGTTGCTTTGCTCGGTTTTGTACCGTCCTGACTTGAATGGGGCTCGGAGTTTGTCTTTCGGTCCCGAGCCGGGCGAGTTCCAGATGACGCAGACTCTGTATAAACCTGTACAAGCCGAGTCTCGTGGTTCGTTGGCATACCCCATGCTGCGACAGAATATCGTAATGTATGGCCTGGACGCTTTGCGGTTCCGGCAGGACATGAGCCGCAGTGAACCGCTCGGGAATCGGAAACAATTGCTGGAAAGCATGTTGTCGTCATAGTGTTCGATCATCTCCCAGGAGCTGATGTATGGATCTTGACCGGTCACCTATAACGTTAATAAGAAACCTTAGATATTAGAGGGAGTATTACAATGTATAAGAAATTTATCGTATTGTGTGTGATTGCCGCGTTAGGGACTTTGACCTTGTGCGGACACGTTCGCGGCGCAGATAAAGCGGCTGATGGCAGCATCGAGGTAAGAAAGCTGTCACTGGCGCCCGCTGCCGAGCCCGTGCCGGCGATGGCCTATAGACTGCTGCCGCGGCTTCTGGATCAGAAGACCGGCAACGCCGCATTGCTCTATTATTCGGCTGCAGCACTGTACCCGGATGGAGAGCCGGAGGATTTGCATGAAAAGATCGGCAAAAAATGGCGCGACTTGCCCGTCGATCAATTGCCGCGGAAGGAAGTTGAACAGGCTCTCTCGTCTTTTTCGAATAGCTTCCATTATATCGCTTTGGCTTCTCAGCGCACCGACTGCCATTGGGAAATGCCTATGGAGGATGGTTATGCCCTGCAGTTGCCGAACCTGGCGACCTTTCGCCGGATAATCTTTGCGATGCAATTGCAGATACGCCTGAAGATTGCCGACGGACAAACCGATCAAGCGATGGAGATGCTTCAGCAAGGCTTGTACATGGGCAGGAGTATTGCGCGGGGGCCGACCATTATTCAGGATTTGGTCGGAACTGCCATCACGGCCCTGATGCTCAAGAATGTTGAAGACCTGATACAGATGCCGGATTCTCCCAACCTCTACTGGGCCTTGACCACTCTTCCAGACCCCATGATTGACATGCACTCGTCACTCGAATATGAGCGGGAAGTGTTATTCATAGAATTTCCGGCGCTGCGCAATCTGGAAGACAAGGTTCTGTCACCCGGACAAGTTTCAGCGATCATTTCCACCTTTATGGAGAAGATACAGGCATTGGGTGGCAGAACGCCCGACATACCAGTCGAGAAGCTCCTGCCGCTCGGGTGGGTCATGCTGCATTATGCCGACGCGAAACAATTCCTGGCCCGCAGGGGATTTTCTCAACAACGGATCGAGGCGATGCCCGCTGCACAGGCTGTTTTGATATACCAGAAACAGGAGTACCAGGAACTGCTGGACGGCTTGTTCAAATGGTTTGCGATTCCCTATTATCAGGCTCAGCCCTATTTGGAAAAAGGTGAGGATCAGTTCGACGATCATCACCGCACAAGAGGGATCAAGACAAACCTTTTTACCACTTTGTTGCCGGCCTTGTCGAGGATTGCGTTCATACAGGCTCGTCTGGATCGAAACATTGCCTTGTTGCGAACCATAGAAGCCATCCGGATGTTCGCCGCGGATCATTCCGGACGACTGCCCGGCTCTCTTGCCGAAATCGCTTCGGTGCCGATACCTGCCGATCCGGTGACAGGCAAGGATTTTCTTTACGAACGCATTGATGCACGGAACGCTCGTCTGGAAGCACCCGTTTCGCCTGCTGAAAGCAGAAAGCGGCCGATCTATGAACTCACTATCAAGCCGTAGAGCCATTTGCAAATATTCACTCTTTTTGAGGAGTACAATGATGCAGACAAGAACAAACGTGAATTGGTTATTCATGCTGACGATATGTTTATCCGTCAGCCTGCCTGCTTTTGCCGCCGGTGCACCTGCAAGGCTGGATCAAATGTTGCGGCCATGCATTGACGACCAGACATTTGCAGTTGCCCATCTGGACGTGACGAAGCTGGATTCTGATGCCCTTGTCGGTCGGGCTATCAGACTTGCGAGCAAACATGCCAAGCCTGATGTCGCCAAAGACATACAGAACCATCTCAAGGACTTTCAGTCCAGGGCCGGCGCCGAAACGAATGATTTCCTGAAGGCCGGCGGCAGGGACATCTTCGCAGTGTTCAGCATGTACGACTTTCCCTATTTCTTTGTGGCGGTTCCGGTCCCCCCGGGCAGCGATCCGGCCCGGCTTCACCAAAAGGTGCTGAAGATGACCGAGGATTTTCATGTTGGAGAGGTCGAGACGCACGTGGTGGATCGCTTGATCCTGGTGGGATTGAAGCGGACCATCACACGGCTCAAAACAGCCTCTCTGGCGCGGTCCAAGGCTCTGGAGGAAGGCTTTCAAATTTGCGCTGATAAGACCGCTCAGGTTGTGCTATTCCCCAGTTCCGATCAACGTCGTATTCTGTCGGAAATGTTGCCGCAGATTCCCACCGAGTCCGGCAAGATTCAATTGACAACACTTGGTCAAGATCTCCAGTGGGCGGTCTTGGGGCTGGACGGCCCGCCCTCGATTTCTCTGAGCCTGACGATCCAATCGCCGAGCGCCGACGGGGCGGATCGCATTTTGTCGCTTGTTAAAGGTTTTTATGCTTTGGCGGGGCAAGACGATGAGGCACAGCAGCTCATACCGGACTTGGATCAGCTTCTCAATCGTCTGACACCTCGCAAGCAAGGCAGACGCTTGCTTTTGCAGGTTGACTCTACTTTTGCGAACTCACTCATCGACGATATTGTGGCCCCGGGTCTTGTGCAACTCCTCGCGGAAGCCACACGTCACACATGCGCAACAAATCTCAAGAGCATAGGCAAGGCCTTCTTTATCTATGCGAACGATCATGACGACAAGTTGCCCCCGGATCTGGAAACGCTAATTCGCAAAGCAGAGATGCCTGCTCGGGGCCTGGTGTGTCAGGCGACCGGGTCGAAAGAATCCTACGTCTATCGAGGGGCGTCGATCACGTTATCAGACATGCCCGGGGTGATCACCGTTTACGAGAAAGCGGGCAATCATGGAGCTGGACGACACGTGTTGTTCCTGGACGGCCACACCGAGTGGGCCACCGAAGAAGGCTTCCGGGAACTCATCGAACAGGACAATGAATACCGCCGGAAAAAGGGACTTCCGGCACTGCCGACCCAATAAAGTCGGTTCCGACTGACGACGCACTGACCGGAATGTCACTCTGTCGGCTCATTTGCGCGGATGCGCAATCCTTCGAGCGAGTTTGCCGCCGTTCGGTCTTCGGATGGCGAGGTAAAACTGCCCCGATGCCTCGTCTCCGCTCGGCATGAAGATGCCTGCTTTTCTTCTTCACCCTGAGCTACCTTGCCCTCTCTTCACCCTGAGCGTAGACGAAGGGTGAGCGAGTAATACTAATTGTGAATAATCAATGCGCTTGTTCGTGTCATTTCGAGCGCAGCGAAGCGGAGTCGAGAAATCCGGATTCAGACTGAACTTGCTTTTCGTTCGCAGCCAGATCTCTCCACTTCGGGCCGCTCCGTGGCCCTCCGGTCGAGATGACAGAGGCGCAGGTTTTAATCACAATTGGTATAAGAACCTCTTTTATGGCGAATCTTTTTCCTTTTTAAGCAGTTGGCTTTAGGTTATACTTGCCGGCTTAGTGAACTGCTGAATTTAACTTTTGAAACAATGGTTTCTCGATGTGCATAGAACCAAATTGAAAGGAGAAGATTCGATGACTACTGAAAATCACGATCAATACCCGGTTAGAAGAACATGCTGTCCGTGCGGGCACGACCATTCGGCAAGCGGCATTACACGCCGGGGCTTTCTGCAGGGCGTGGGCGGAGCGGCGGCTATGGGAGTAGCCCTGACCGGCCTGACCTGGTCGAGCGTCTCAGCTGCAGAGCGCCAGGACCAGGCAGGACCGAAACGCCGTCCGCTTGTGGTTAAACCGATTCTTGTTTACAGCACCCCGACAAAGCGGCATCAGACCAGTTGGCGCAGTTGGGGCGGCATCCAGACGCAGCAGGACGCCGAGCAGGAACTGGCCCGCATCAGGCAAGAGCTTAGCGATATGGAGAACAAGGCGGATTTTCCCGTGCAATTTTTGCCGCCGACAGGAATCAGGGGCACCGGCGAATTGTCCGGAATAAGCGATCTGGCCAAGGCGGATGTGTATATTATCTACGCCGCCGGCGGCGGGATGGATACGTTCGCCAAGCTGGCCGATAGCGGCAAGGACATCATCTTTTTCTGCCGGCATAAATCGGGGCCGGTCTATCTGTGGTACGAGATCATCAGTCCGCGCTACCTACGGCAGCATACCGATACGCTGGCACTCAAGGGAATCGACGACAGTGACGTGGTCATCGACAGCCAGGACGAGATTCTATGGCGTCTGCGCGGGCTGTGCGGCCTGCACAACACGATGGGCACGAAGATCATGGCTATCGGCGGACCCGGAGCCTGGGCGCAGCCGAGAGATGTCGTGCCGAACCTGGTCAAAGAGACGTGGAAATTCGATATGCAGACGGTATCTTACAAGGATGTGGGTGAGCTGATAAAGCAGGCGCGGGCAGACAAAGCCGCGGTTCAACGTGCACGCGAGCGGGCCGAGGCGTATCTCAAAGCGCCAGGCAATACGCTTGAAACAAAGCGGGAGTTTGTGGACAATGCCTTTTTGCTGGAGCAGGTCTTCCGCGGGATCATGAAGAAGGCCGACTGCCAGGCGATCACGATCAACGGCTGCATGGGGACAATTATGCCGCTGGCCGAGACGTCGGCCTGCCTGACGCTGATGCTGCTGAACGACGCCGGATACATGGCGTTCTGCGAATCGGACTTTGTGGTGATTCCATCCGGCGTGCTGCTGGCGAATATTTCCGGCAGGCCCGTCTTCCTGAACGACCCGACCTACCCGCACGATGGCGTAATTACGCTGGCCCACTGCACGGCGCCGCGAAAAATGAACGGCAAAGAACTCGATCCGGTACGAATCCTGACGCATTTCGAGTCCGATTACGGTGCCGCCCCCAAGGTCGAGATGCGCAAGGGCCAGATTGTCACCAATATCATTCCCGATTTCGCGGTCAAACGATGGGTGGGCCTGCTGGGCGAGATTATCGACGCCCCGTTCATGGACATCTGCCGTTCGCAGATCGATATCCGCTATGATTGTGACGACCTGACGCTGGCCGAGCGGATGCCCGGTTTCCACTGGATGAGCTGCTACGGCGACTATATGGGCGAACTCGGCTACGCACTGAAAAAGGTCGGAATCAAATGGGAGATTCTGACCGCTTGAGAATAAGTGTAAGATTTCTTTGATCTTGTTCTAATATGAGGTGAAGTGACATGAGAGAGAATAGCTCGACATTGAAGCGATATTTAATCTGCGGCGTGGTCCTTTCGTTCGTGTGGATTCAGGCCGCCCGGGCGATGAATCTGTACGTTTCTCCGGACGGCAGCGACCAATGGTCCGGCCGGCTTGAGCAGCCCAACAGCGCGCGAACAGACGGGCCGTTTGCATCGCTGGGCGGTGCGCGCGACCGCATACGGCGGTTACGGTTAATCGCCAGGATACCGGAACCGATCCGTGTTGTTATCGCCGATGGGCGCTACACCCTGAGCGAGCCGTTTGTTCTTGAGCCCCAGGACAGCGGCACCGGGCAGCTTACGGTCAGTTACGAAGCGGCCGCCGGCGCAAGGCCGGTCTTCACGGGCGGACGTACTATTACAGGTTTCAAACGCGGCGAAAATGGTATCTGGCAAACTCACATTCCAGACGTGGCCGCCGGCAAATGGTATTTCGAGCAGTTGTTTGTCAACGGCCGCCGGGCCGTCCGCGCGCGGACGCCGAACAAGTTCTACCATTATATGGGCGAGACTGTCGAAGTGCCGATCGAGGGTGAGCAGGGAAAGTTCCGCCGCACGACGAACATTCGCCCGGATGATTTGGAGCTGCTCAAAGACCTGAGCCCGGATGAGATTAATGATGTTACGCTTGTCGCCTATCACAAGTGGTGTATTACCCGTCGGTTTCTGACCGGAATTGATACGGGCAACACCACGATAATAATGATCGGCGAGAAGCTCAAGAGCTATTCCGGCTGGCCGGCGAATACACGCTATCAGTTTGAGAACCTTCGGACGGCTCTCGATACGCCGGGCGAATGGTTCCTTTCGCGTGACGGCACGCTCAGCTATATGCCGCTGCCGGGTGAAGATCCCGCCACGGCACAGGTTGTCGCTCCGGTTATTAAAAAACTGGTAATCTTTCAGGGTGAGCCTGAGAATTCCAAATTCGTCGAGCATATCAAGCTGAAAGGTCTTGTTTTCGAACACAACCAGGAATTGCTGCCCCGAACGGGCTATGCTCCGTATCAGGCGGCGTATGTCACCGAGGCGGTGGTCATGGCCGACGGCGCACGCAATGTCACCATCGAGGATTGCGAGGTGGGCCGCAGCGCGACCTACGCAGTGTGGTTCAGGCAGGGCTGTAAAGATTGCCTGCTCACGCGCTGTTATCTGTACGACCTTGGCGCCGGCGGCGTGCGAATCGGCGAGGGCAGCATACGGGCCGACGAGCCTTCCCGCACGAGTCATATCACGGTCGATAATAACATCATCCGCTCGGGCGGGCGTATCTATACCTCTGCCGTCGGCGTATGGATCGGCCAAAGCGGCGACAACACCGTGACGCACAACGACATTGCCGACCTTTTCTATACGGGCCTGTCGGTCGGCTGGAGATGGGGCTATTCGAACAGCCTGGCAAAACGCAACATCATCCGCTTCAATAATGTGCATCATATCGGCTGGGGCGTGCTCAGTGACATGGGCGGCATTTACACGCTCGGCCCTTCCGAAGGCACCGTCGTCAGCGACAACGTCTTTCACGATATCTATTCCTACGATTACGGCGGCTGGGGCCTCTATACCGACGAGGGCAGCACCGGAATCGTGATGGAAAATAATCTCGTCTACAATACCAGAACCGGCGGCTTCCACCAGCACTACGGCAAGGAAAATATCATCCGCAACAACATATTCGCTTTCAGCAAGCTGCACCAGATTCAGGCCACGCGCGTCGAGGAGCATTTGTCGTTTACCTTCGAGAACAATATCGTCTACTGGACCACAGGCCCCCTGCTGTCCGGGCGATGGAAGGAAATCAACATTGTAATGGACAAGAACTGCTACTGGAATGCCTCAGGCGCCGAGATCAAACCCGCCGGGCTGACACTCGAAGCATGGCAACAAATGGGCCGGGATAAAAACTCGATTATCGCCGATCCGTTTTTTGTCGATCCGGAAAGTTACGACTTTCGCCTGGATCCGAACTCCCCTGCTATAAAGCTCGGCTTCAAACCGTTCGACTACACCAAAGCGGGAGTTTACGGCGACCGCCGCTGGATAAGAAAGGCTGCCAGCGTGAGATTCCCGGAGCTTCAAATCGCGCCCGATCCGCCGCCCGTTTCTATCAACGATAACTTCGAGACAATTCCCGCCGGGCAGCAGCCGGGCAGCGCCCAGTGCAACGTCGAGAACAGGGGCGATGCCATCGTTGTCACCGACGAGACTGCCGCCGGCGGCAGAAAGAGCCTTAAGATTCTCGATGCGGCCGGCTTGCAGCAGGCATACAATCCGCACTATGTTTACGCGCCCAATTACAGCAGCGGCACGGCGTATTGCGCTTTCGATATCCGAATCGGCAAAGACGTGCAGATCAATCACGAATGGCGCGATTGGCGCACTTCGCCCTACGGCGTCGGACCAAGCCTCTGGATCGACGGGACCCAGTTGAAAGTCGCCGGCAAGACTATCATGGAGCTGCCCGTCGATAAATGGGTACACTTTGAAATTACCGCTGATTTGGGCGACGAAAACGGGGACTCATGGGACATGACCGTGACGATGCCGGGCCGCACGGCCAGAGAATTCAAAGGGCTGAAAGCTGGAAACGCCAAATTCAACAGGCTCACCTGGCTCGGCTTCTCCAGCAACGCCACAAAAAAAACGGTCTTCTACATCAACAACCTCAAACTTACAAACAAAGTATAGTTATCAATGGCGGGGCAAGCCCCGCCCTACTGTTTCTTTCCGTGAAACAGTTCGCTTCCTGCTCCGGCGTAAACTCTTCGCTTGGCCGGCGGGGTCGGTTTTTTTACTGCCGGCCAGCGGTCGTGCCGGGGCTCTGGGCCTTCTTTGGCCAGGGGGGTTGGTTCGGTGTCACCCATTACCGGTTTGTCGTGAATGTTCTTGCCCTCGACGGTCCAGCTAAACTCGACAGGAATGCCGTTCGGGTCAAAAGCGTATATCGAATGGATGAATCCGTGGTCGATTACATCCGAACACTCGAAACCGGCGGCGTCCAGCGTGTCCTTCAATTCCCAGAGTTCGTCGGTGCTATCGACGCCGAAGGAGACATGGTCGAACACGAACGGCCCCCTGACCGGCCGGCCGTGGGCTTTTTGCTCGATCGGTTTGACGCCGGGCCACTCGAAGAACGCGATCAGGTCGTTCTCGCTGATCTCGAAGAAATAGTGCCTAAAGCCCGGCTCGCCCAGCCCCCCTGCCAGGCGCATACCGAGCAAATCGCGCCAGAAGCGGATCGTCGCGTCCATGTCCCCCGTCGCCATGGCTAAATGATTGATGCCGTTATACTTCATAAGAGTACTCCCTTTCTGTGCGGATCTTCTCCGATTATTGTTTGCATTTTTCGTAACCGTTCACAGTTTTTAACGAATTAGCAACGGATATTTTTGCTTATTCCACTGAGCAACAACAGATTCATGGATAAAATCAAAGACATTTCGCTCTTGTTTTTTGCAGGTGGCCAACGTCGTCCAGATACGTTCGCACCATCGCATACCGGCATCTCCCCGAGTACCTTGTGTAATCCGACGATCGATGACCACCGGTCGAATCTGTCGCTCAGTTCTATTGTTGGTCGGCTCAAGTTCCGGCTCGGTCAAAAAACGAAAAT
>Ga0307378_10004230_pt1 | contig 20642 bp, 17 predicted proteins | sample UN1MG_FD_202238 | JGI IMG/M metagenome (GOLD analysis project Ga0307378, IMG submission 202238) | Soil microbial communities from Risofladan, Vaasa, Finland - UN-1 | ecosystem: Environmental > Terrestrial > Soil > Coastal area > Acid sulfate soil | place: Finland: Risofladan, Vaasa | collected... | reverse complement strand
AGATAATTCTCGAACTTCTCGATCTCCTCGGTCGGCCGGGAGAGGTAGATCCCGCCGGTTCGGCCCACGTAGACCTTGTAGATCTTCACCGGCGGCAGCTCCGGCCATCCTTCCGCCTTGGCCGCCATCAGCGGTCGGGCGGCAAGTCCTCCGGCGAGAAGCATGCCCCCGGCTGCGGTGGTCCCGAGGAATTGGCGTCGGCTTAACGGAAAACTCATGGCGTGCTCCTTATCTTATGTCATCAGTTCTCGAGGTGGTAAGAGGCTCGTCAAAACTCCCTGTCCCACTCGCAGATGTAAAAGCACATAATGGAAAACTGGAAAGAGGCGAAGTCGTCCATTCCGCGTGCGTGGAAGCACTCGCCCTGCGCTCGATCGGCGTCGTGCTCATACGACCATCGGCTCGATCTTGAACAGTTGGCAGAACTGGGTCAGCTCGCGCTTGAAGTCGCCGTAGAAGAAGACCTGGTGAAATCCGGGGTAGGCCAAGACGTCGCTGACGCCGTCGAACTTGACCATCACGGAGACCACGCATCCGCCCGCCGGCGGTACGGAGATGTTCTCCAGGACCTCCCCGACCGAGATGATCATCTTCGGCGGCGCGTCCTGGCCCGCCAGCAGCACGTCGGCCGACGTGACCCGCTGGCCAATCTTCCACACGGGTCGAGCCGTGGCGTCGCGGACCCCGTGGTGGTGCAGGATGTCGTACGGCTCCGGCGGGGCATCGACGCCGCCCAGCTTCGTCGGGCAACAGCAGTGGGCGCCGATCACGGCCTCGCGGGCCGTCTCGCCCACCGGGTCTTGTTGGAAGCCGGGACGCCCGCACAGGTACTGAACGATGACGTGCGTCGCCATTGCCCCGAGGTCGGCTTCACAGGCGGCGGGGATACCGTCGTCGTTCATCTTCGACCAGGCAATGCAGGGCAGACTGATCTTGGTCTTCCCCAGCGCGCCGAGGCAGTCCATGGTGATCGCGTCGCACTCTTCGCGCTCCATGAGCCTCGAGGCCACCACGTAGCTCTTGATCCCGTTGATCACGTCCTGCTCGGTGGCCCCGATCATCTTTTCCGCGCGCTGGATGAGGTCCTTGGCCATGGCCTGGACGTCGTCGTCGACCGGCGTCTTCTCGTACTCCTCCATGAAGACCTGCGCCGGGACGGTTCGGAGCTTGATGCCCAGATGCGGGATCTCGCCGTCCGCACGCTTGTTGCCCTTGATCACCAGACATCGGGTGGCTCGCATCTTGGCCCCTGCCTGGAGCATCTTCATGCCGTGGTTCACTTGGCGGAAGTCGTCGGTGGAGCAGATGAAGGAGCCGGGCTTCTTGGAAAGTGGGGCCGTGTTCGTGGTAAACGAGCTGCCGATCGGAGAGAAAACGACCGTGGGGATGCCGCAGTCGGTGGCCGCGTTGGCGGTCGGCCACGCGTGCTCTTGCCGATCGAGAAGCACGAGCAGAAGCCCGTCCGGCTTCGCCTCGACCGACTGAGCGACCCACGCCTCGCCTTCCTCCATGCTATAAAGGGGGATGGGCTGCAAATCCAGCTTGACGCCCAGCTCCTTGGCCGCCGCGGTGATTTGTTCGATGTACTTCTTCCGGGCAGCTTCGCCGTCGTAGATCTGGCCCGGCCATCGCATCCCGTAATCGCCCTTGCGACGAACGAAGCACGCCCTGATCGCGGGAACGTGCTTGGAGGCCGGTCCGTTCGGCTGGATCTTCTGGGCCAAAGCGGGCCGACCGGAGAACAGACCGCCAACCAGCGACGCCGAGACGAGCGAGGCCGAAGCCGTCTTGACGAACGCGCGGCGGCTCATGTCCCCGCATTGATTACACCCGGAATCACATTTGGCAGCACATCGGCTGTTCCGCATGGTCTCTTCCTCCGCTTCTGATGGGCGACGGTCGGTACGCAGAAGACCGGCCGGCAGCCCGTTGCCGGTTCTCCTCCCCGACCCCAGAGAATGTCTCCCCCCTTGTAACCGGGCCGGAGCGGGGATGCAACCCCCCGGACGGCAAATCCGCCCGCTCGATTGCCGACCGCGCCCGCCTGCTGGTCGCCGCGGCCGTATGCTGACCCGCGGATGCCCGTCTCCTACAATGGTCGGCATGAGCGAGCCCAACGGGATCGATCACTGGCCCATCTTTTGCAGGCGGTGCCGAGTCGAGCTGACGCCCGGCGAGGGCAGCTTCTACGTGGTGCGGATCGAGGCCTTTGCCGACCCCACGCCGCCGCAGTTCACCGAGGAGGATCTCCAGCGGGACACGCGTGCGGAGATCGATCGGCTCCTCGCCCGGTTGCGCGACCTCTCGGAGCAGGAAGCGATGGACCAGGTCTACCGTCGGATGACGATCTACCTCTGCGCCCCGTGCTATCGCCAATGGATCGAAAACCCCGCCGGCTGAGGTGGCGAGAGCCCGTGGCCCCCTGGAACGTGACGCGAGTCGGCCCGCGGCGAAGCGTATCCCGGAAAGCAGGACACTGGGGCCGTCGCCCATTGGCGGTCTGGCAGCACGGCCGCCTGTTTACGGCGCTTCCAACAGAAACAGGTTCTGGGGCGAGCCGAAGGCCCGGGGCCCGAACGCGACCGGCACGTCGGCCCGGCCGTTGGAGTCCAGGTCGCCGAATCCGTCGAACCCGAGTGCCGGGCCGCAGTCGTACTTGAGGTCTTTCGGGGGCGTCGATTGCGGTCCGGCGGCCGCGAGGCAAGCCGTCGCCCAGCAAAGCGTCACGGCGATCGACATCGGCGAATGGTTCATGGTCGGCTCCACATCCGCTTCGTCCTGCTTCAATCGAATCCGTCGTCGCGTTCCTTCCATCGCATCCAGGCAATCACGCCCCAGATGATGAGAGTCAACACGATCGGCCCGGCTACGACCGCGATGATCCCCAGGACGATTGCCAACACGACACTGCCCAGCAAGAGCCCCGTCCAGAGGCAAAACGGGGCAAGGACGAACAGCGACACGGCCGATGCACAGCCGCACCCGGCGATCATGTTCACGCCCAGGTCGTCCTCGTCCGCTTGGCTCATGAAGGCACCTCTTCCTTCCGCTGCCCGACGGGCCGTCCGGAGCTGCCGGCCTTCGGCGTTCCCGTCCCCCGCTGCACTGTTCGCCGAGCCCTGCATCTGCGAAACGCGAAGGGCGGCCAACGGGAGCCCGAATGCCGGGGAGAAAGGCCGGACGACCGCGCACCAGCCACCACCGCGTCAACCGGATGTTCGATGATCGCCCGCCGTATCCTTGGCAAACTGCTTTCGAAACCAGTTGACCAGGCCGTGTGCCCGTTCACCGCTTGGCAGATCGATTCTCCCGGATTCTGATCCGAGCTGACAAGTATCCCAGAGCTCGTCGAGGAAATCAGCAAACCGCTTGAAGACGGCCTCGTTTTCGCCTCGCTCCGCGTCGGCCGGCAGCAAGTCCCGAAGACGCTGCACGCTCACTCGCAGCTCGCACCACAGGAGCTCGGGATCGGTGTGGCCAATGCTATCGAAGGTCTCTGCGAGATGACGCAGCTCATCAAGCAGGCGACGCCGATCGGGCGGGGCAAGCATCGGTCATTCTCCTGGTAGGCGACTCCTATTAAGCCTTGCACGGCCAATGAACGGAGGGCTTCCCTCGGAAGCCCGGTGCCGCAGGGTTCGCTCCACTGGGGGTGCCCATTGGCCATGCAAGCACCAACAAAAATGGCAGCCCGGCGAGCCGCCCAGGAACACAAGACGAGCCTCCAACTCGCAACTCCGGTACGAACGATCGGTGGACCGGATTGTCTTGGAAACCGATCTGCGTCGATTATCGGACATCCGGGGGAGGACGGCAAGGTCATTGAGATGCTTTTGATTCCGGCCGCCTCGACCGGCAGACGGGTCCCGCCTCCGCTGCCCCGCAAAGTGCGCATCCCAGCTCTCATCGAACCCCGAGGCCGTGGTAAACCGTCTTGGAATCAGCCGAAGAACGGCTTCCGCATTCCCCCCCGACCTTGTGCCGGGGGAAAGGAGGTTTGGGAACCAGACGCGGTAGTCGTCAAACCCTTTTCCCCCGGCACAAGGCCGGGGGGGATGGGTTGAGACATCCGCAAGTTGTTTTCCCGTCGGTTCTTGGTGAAGGCACCCGAGCCGGCGGCCTGCTGCTTGATGGAGCTGCCGGCCTCGTCGTGCCGGCAGTCGCCGCAGAGGCGGGGTCAACCTCTGCTACTTCTCGCTCATCACCCGAAAATCGCGGAGGCTGCGAACGCGGTTTCCCGCCGCGTCGGTCACCTCGGCGATGATGGTATAGTCACCCGGCTCGGCGGGGATGGCCTGAGTGAACGCGAGGATCTCGCGGCCGAGGGCGGGGACGGCGCAGTCTTCGCCTTGCTCGGACACGGGCTCGTTCTCGCGGAGGATGCGTAGGCGGACGCTTCCTTGCCAGTCCTCGTCCAGATCGTTGATCACGAAGACCTTGATCTCGCGCTTTCCGCCGGGCGCGAGCTGCTCGTCCCAGAAGTCGAGCATCAGCCCGACCGGGTTGAACGCGTCGCGGACGTACTCCTCGAAGTAGGGCTCGAACGTGAGCCGTTCCAAGTCGACGAAGTGGTCGCTGGTGGCGCCGCCCTCGGGGCGTTCTTTGAGGCCGGATCGGGAGTAGCCCAGGCCGCAGAAATGGAGCACGCCGGCACACTCGCGGTGGCATCGCCAGAACTCCGTGAGCGCGGCCAGATAGCGGGCGTAGCGCAGGCGCCGCTGGTCGGTCGTGGACCAGCGGCCGAAGAAGCTCTCGTACACCTTCTTGGTGAGCGTGGTCGGGCTGCCGTCGCGGTTGAGCCAGAGCCAGCCGTATTCGTTGATCAGAATCGGCACGCCGAGCTTCTTCTGCGCGTCGCGCAGGTTGGGCACGCCGGAGACTTGGGCGATCTGGTGGAAGCGGAACGGCTCCTTGCCGAAGAACGTGCGGATGAACAGGTACGGGTGCGCCTCGACGCAGTCGGTCGCCGCCTGCGGCTCGGCCCAGCCGTTCTCCCAAGGACGGTTGGAGAAGTCCAGCTCGCGCACCGCCCGGATGGCCTTGCCCGTCTCCGGCGTGACGCTTTCGTTCTGCCCGTCCCAGAGGACCACGCAGGCATGGTTCCACCGCTCGCGCATCCATTCGGTGTATTCGGGGACGATCATCTCGGCCTTGGGGTTTTCCGGGGCCTTGCCGAGAAGCCAGATGGGGAACTCGTCCTGGATCAGGAAGCCCTCTTCATCGGCGATGTCGTACCACAGCTCGGGTGGAAAGCCGATACAGTAGCGGATCGAGTTCCAGTGCATCGACTTGAATTTCCGGTGCAGGCGTCGCACCCACTCGGCACGCCAGGGACGATCGGCCCGGAGCGAATCCTCGAAGAAACGATAGATGCAGACGTTCGTCCCCCGCATCATATACGGCTTGCCGTTGAGGATCGCCCGCTTGGTCTCGGGGTCGAACCGGAAGGACCGCATGCCGAACCGAACGCAGACCGCATCCGCGCCGGTGCTCAGCTTGACTTCGTACAGGAACGGGTCTTCCGGCGACCAGAGCCGGCAGCCCTGGATGGGGACGGTCAGGTCGATCGCTTTCCGCTGGCTCGGCCGGAGCGAGACCGTCGGGGCCGCTGCCGAGCCGACCACCTTCTCGGTGCCGGACTCGGTTACTCTGGCTGCAAGCGTAACGTCGCGTGCCTCCCCGGCCGTTTCCACTTCCGCGACGATGCGGACGGTTTTCGCCTCGATATCGGGAACGGTCTGCACGCCCGCGACGTACGGCGCGCCGGTGAGGATCAATTCCACCGAATCGTAGATCCCGGGGATGTAGAGGTGCTTCTCGAAATCCCATCCGCCGGGCATCCCTTCCGGCAGGCACTCCCGGTCGGCCCCCACGCGGACGACCAGCTCGTTTTCCCGGCCCTCGCCCTTGAGATGCCGCTTCACGTCCAGAAGGGCGGGCGTGAAACAGGGCAGGTGCTCGCCGACGGCCCGGCCGTTGAGGAAGACCTTCGTGCCGTACTTGGCCTTGTGGATCTTCAGGATGGCGACCGCGGGCACGGAGCCGTCGAGCGTGAACGTGCGACGATACCAGAAGGCCGCCCGGAGGTCGCTCTTCCCACCCACCTCCTCAAACGCGGGCTCGGCCATGTCGACCAGGCCCGGAACGACGACGGTATGGGAGAACTGCTTCGGAACGGAGTCCATGCTCCCTTGCTCGAGCTGCCACGTGCCGCCGAGATCGACCACCCGGCGCGGCGGCAGCGGTCTTGACCCCGCAAGAGCGGGTTTCCCAGGACAAGCCGCAATCAGAAGCGGCAGAAGCAGTCCGAACGTCACCTGTCGGCGTTTCATTCCATGTCCTCCCGAATAGGGGTCTTGGTGGGAGCCGCTGCTGTGCCGCTCCGGCCTTCACGGTTCGCCGAGGACCCTCTCGGCCGCCGATCCATGTTGTATCCGCTGGAATCGGAGATCTCAACGGCGATGGCGACGCGATACGCGCAACCCTTGACTGAATGGAGGGTATCCCCATATCCTACATTAGGGGGCTTGGTTGGTGCCCGCCGGCTTGGTCTTGTCGTGCTTGCGGCCGGGGGCGCGTCGGGTTGGCGGCCTTTTCGACGGTGTGGTAGTAGTAGTCGACTCCTTGCGGTGGCGAGTCTACCGGGAGCAAGGCGATGACCGTGTCGTGTTTCCATTGTGGCCGGGAAGTCCGCGTCGGACAGGAGCATTTCGGGCGCGAGATCCCCTGCCCCCATTGCCACAAGATCTTCCCGGTGCCGGTCGCGGGCACGAGCGAGGACGAATACCTCGAAGAGTCGAGTAGGCGGGGCGAGTTCCTCGTGCCGACGGTGGTCTCGTGCCTGGTGCACGGGGGCCTGCTGCTGCTCTTTTCGCTGGTGACGTGGAGCTATCAGGCGGGCGGGGGCCTTGGGGAGGAGGTGCTGATCGGCGAGTTGCCGTCGGTCGAGCTCGACGAGACGGGGGACGAAGAGCTCGACTCGGCCGAGATGGAGCCGGCGTTTGACGAGAAATCCGAGGTGGTCGAGGTCTTCGACGAGGTAGCCCCGCCCAGCCCCTCGGCGGATCAGGAGGCGCTCGAGCTGAGCGCGTTCCCCGTGGCGCCGGCCGGCCGACTGGCCGAATTGCCCGAGGTGCAGATGGTCGCCGGCGGGGGCAGCGGGGCGGGCAAGTTCGAGTTCCTCGACGGAAAGGTGCGCGGTCATGCCAAATGGTTGTGCATCGTGGCCGACCGGTCGGGCAGCATGGAGGGGGAGAAGCTGGAATACGTCAAGCAGGAGATCCTGGAGACGTTGACCAAGCTGAAGCCCAGCCAACGCTTTCAGTTGGTGTTCTACAACCAGAAGGCCTTGCCTTATCCCAAGTCGGGCTGGCTGCGGCCCGACCGGGAACGCGACGAGCTCGGCGACTGGCTCGACAAGGTCGACGGCTCCGGCCAGACGGAGCCCACCCCGGCGTTCGAGGTGGCCTTTGAGCTGCGGCCGCGACCCGACGTGATCGTGTTCCTCACCGACGGCCTGTTCGAGGAGCACGTGGTCGACGACGTCGCGCGACTCAACGCCCGCGGAGAACGACGAACCAAAATCTTCACCGTCTCGTTCATCGACAACAGCGCAGAAGCGATGTTGCGCGAGATCGCCCAAAAATCAGGAGCCAAGTACCGGCATGTATCCGGCTTCTGATCCGAAATCATGCTTGCCCGGAAGGACGGGGGCGCTGCGGGCGGTGGGACGCGTCCTGCTTCCCGTCGCGCTGATCGTGGGCGCCCTTGCGGCCCCGCTTCACGCCGACCGGATCGTGTTGAGGAACCTGGAGATCCTGCGGGACCAGGCCGTTGCGTCGTTTGACGAAGACGGGGTCCGCCTGGAAGGCGGGCGCACGCTAGCATGGGACGAGATCGAGAGCGGCCGCGTTGCCGAGGCCCGGCAGAACGAATTCGACCGGATGCTGGGCGACCTGGGCGAGCCCCTTTACCGGATCCGCCAGCGGCTGAAGGTGGGCGACTTCGAGGCGCTCTCGGTCCCTGCCGAGGCGGTCTACCCCCGGTACGTGGGACGTCGCGGCCCCTCGGCCTACATGGTGTTTCAAGCGGCGATGTGGTCGCGGCTGGCCTCCGGCCGGCGGGAAGCGGCCCTGGAGCCGTACCTGCGTTGCCTGGAGTATTTGCGGGATGTCGCGCAGGCGGACGTCGCCTTGCCCGGGGGGCGCCGCTTGAGCTTCGATCCCAAGACCGGCATGACGCCCGAGCTGCTGCCCGTCTGGTTCGACCAGGCGGCCGCCAAGGCGGCGATGCCCGGCGTGCTGGAAGCGGTCAAGGAGATGACCCCTCCGCTTCCGCCCGCCGCCCACGTGTATTACGGCACGCTTGCCTTGGCCGCCGGTGAGGAGTCGCGAGCCATGCAGGTCCTCGCCGGGATTGAGACGGAGGGTGGCACGGTGGCCGAGCTGCGCGACATCGCCATGGTCCAGCGAGAGGTCGCGTTGGGCCGGCCGGGCGAGGCCGTCGACAAGCTCCGCGGCCGTGTCGAGGGTCTTTCCCCGGCCAACAAGCCGTTGGGGCTCTACTGGTTGGGAACGGCCCTGATCCAAAGCGACGACGATCAGGCCAAGAAAGAAGGCCTGCTCTACCTGTTGCACGTGCCGGCGCTTTATGGGACGAAGCATCGCGACCTGGCAGCCGCCGGACTCTACGGGGTAAGGGAAACCCTTCTGCGAATGAACGACAAACCGGGCGGCGAGGCGCTTCGCCGCGAGTTGCAGGTCAACTATGGGCGTACCTTCCACGCCGTGAAAGTGGAGAAACAACAGAACTCGGAAGATGGCAAATGAGGTGAAGACGTGAAACGGAAGATCCTTGACGGGCCCGAGCCGAGAGCGACCACGCTTCGGCGGCGACGCGATTCTCGTTGGGCCCTCTTTACGCTGCTTGCCGTGGCCCTGGGCTGGTCCTTCGGTGGACCGCTTGCCTCGGCCGCGGAAGAAAACGCCCTCGACTCGTTGGAGGAGATCGAAGACGTGCTGGAGCCTGCTCCGGCCGAGACGGGCCGCGGCGCGCCTTCTGCCGCGGCCGCCGAATCCGCCCCGACCGAGCGGACCCTGCTCGACACGCTCCGCGACGGGGGCGTCGTGGGCCTGTTGATCCTCGTGCTCTCCGTCGTGGCCGTGGCCTACATCGTGCAGCACTTCCGTACCATACGCAAGTCGGTTCTCATGCCGGAGACCGAGCTCGTGGACCTGGAGCAGTTCATTGCCGAAGGCAGGATCGACGAGGCCATCGAGTACTGCCACCAGCAGGAGAGCCACTCGCTGGTCGCGCACGTGATCCTGGCCGGGCTTCTGCGATACAAGAACGCCCAGTTCGGGTTCGCCGAGTACAAGTCGGCGGTGGAGGAGGCGGGCGAGGAAGAGACCAGCAGGCTGTATCGCAAGACCGAGGTGTTGGGCGTGATCGGTGCGATCGCTCCCATGCTGGGCCTGACCGGCACGGTGCTGGGGATGATCACGGCGTTCAACACGATCGCCGCCCGGGGCGGCATGGCCCGGCCCGACGAGCTGGCCGGCGGCATCGGTCAGGCCTTGATCACCACCTTGATGGGCCTGGTCGTGGCCATCCCCGCGATGATCGCCTTCGCCTACTTTCGCAATCGGATCGACTCGATCGTCTCCGAGGCGGGAAGCCGCGTGGAACGGATCATGATGCCCTTGGGCCGTCAAACCAGATAGCCGGCCGGAGGTGCCGCTCCATGAGACTCTCCAAACGCAGGCGCGCCCCCCTGCCGCTGATGAACATGACGCCGATGATCGACGTCGTGTTCCTCCTGCTCATCTTCTTCATGACCGTTTCCCAGGTGTCGCAGATCAACCGGGAGCGTCTTCAGTTGCCCAAGGAAAAGGGCGACGCGGAGCAACAAGCCTCGGTGATCACCCTCAACGTGACCGAGGACGGTCGGGTGATCGTCTCCGGCGGCGAAGTCTCCGTCGCCCGAGTGCTCCGGATCGTCGTCGACCAGCTCGAGCGGCTGGGCAACGACCCGAGCCGCCTGACCGTGGTGCTCCGAGCCGACGAGCGGTCGGACAGCACGACGGTCAACCGGATCGTCTCGGGCCTGGCCGAGTTGCAGCTCAATCGTGTTCGGATCGCCGTGGAGGCCGCCGACGGGTGACGGAGTCGAGGCAGATGGGACGCACCGCCGGGCCGTCGTCGTCGAAGCAGGAACTCGATAGGTTCATGGAGAGCCGACCGCAATGAAGCTGAGCAGCCGAAAGATCGAACGAGAGAAGCGGATCGAGCTGTCGATGACGTCGATGATCGACGTCGTGTTCCTCCTGCTCATCTTCTTCATGACGACCGCCAGCTTCGTCAAGACCGAGCGCCAGCTCGACTCGGCCATCCGCGTCAAGAACAAGACGGCCGAGCAGGCACTGAGCGATCTGGAACCGGCCATCGTGGAGGTCGTGCCGAGCGGCGATCGATTCCTCTACCAACTGGGCACTCGGGAGATCACGTCGGACGAGGAGTTGACGCGGGTTCTCGAGAGCTTCCCCAATAAGGAAGATGGGGCGTTCGTCCGCGTCAGCGACGGGGCCCCGTTCCGGATGGCCGCCGCCGCGATCCAGGCGTGCAAGACCGCCGGATTCGCGACGGTTTCCTACGTTCCCCTTTCCGCCGGTGGCTGAATGGGATTTCGTGATTACCGGAGTATCGGGAGTGTGCCACTGCTTCGCCGAAGCAGTGCTTCCGCTGGTACGTCCCGTGCAGCACGGCTTCTACGAAGCCGTGGCACACGGCTCATACCGTTCACGGTTCTCGGAATCGTGCGAGGCCGTGTGGCTTGCGTCGTCACGGCCGCGTTGATCCTCGCGGCATCTTGCTGGGCGGCAACGAGCACGGCGATTGCGGACGACGTCGACACCGTCCAGCAGTTCCTCGCGCGGCTGGGACTGGTCGAAATCCAGGTGCTGCACCTGGAGAAGACGCTCCAGGGCCCGCTCCCCGACGAGCGACGCGTCGAGCTTGCCCGACGCCTGGCCGACCTTTACGCCGGGCTGCTGATGAGCACGTCGCAGGATGAAGAGAAGTCGCAGGAGATCTACGCCCGGGTCGACTCCCTCATCAAGAGGGTGCCCGAGGCGGATACGCCGTCGCTCGGCGTGCTGTTGCTCCAGGCGGACTACAATCGGGCGGAAGCTGAGGTGGCCCAATGGCTCCGGCGGCCGGACGACGCCACGGCGCGCGACGCGGCCCGAGCTATGCTCTCCCGCGTGGTCCCCCGCCTGCGCGAGCACCAGGCCGAGATTGAGCGGCTCGTCAAGCAGTGGTGGGAGGAGATTGAAGCAGTCGAAGACGAGCAGGCCCTGGCCGTCAAGGAAGCGGAGGTCGCGCGCCTGGAGGCCGTGGGCATCCGGGCGGCCTTTCTGTCGGGCTGGGCCGACTACTACTCCTCGATCGTGACGGAGGATTCCCAGAAGGCAAAGAATGAGCTGGCCACGGCTCGCCAATGCTTCCGCAAGGTGCTCGATCTGGCCGACGACGATCCCCTCGATGAGATCACCGCCGAGTGGTTCAACCTGGAGGCGGTCGGACATTGCCGAGCGCTGATTGGGTTGGGGATGGCGGAAGCGGCCGGCGGCGACCGGGCCGGCAGTCACGCCTGCTTCCGCGTCCTCGAAGACCCCGCCGTGCCCCCTGCGATCCGCGACGAGGCGGGCTACTGGCACGTGCAAGGGCTCGTCAACGCCGGAGCGATCGAAGAGGCCGGATACGTGCTGGAGGAGCAGATGGGCCGCTGGTCGGGGCGGGCCACGCCGGGCGAGGTCGGCGCCTGCACCGCGCTGGTCGCCGCGGCGTTTGGCGACAAGGCTTCCAGTAGCGGGAAGGACGGTGCGGCCAAGCAGGACGAGCGCCGGGCCGCCGGGATGGTCGGCATCGCCGGCCTCGTCCGTCTGAAGCAGTTCGACACGCTCGGCCAGTTGACGTCGCAGTACGCGATCGACGCGGAGCAGGCGGGCGGACTCCTGCTCTATGGGCTTGAGGGCCGGAAATTGCTCGACAAGGCCGAAGCGTCGCAGGACCCGGACGACTATCGGGCCGCCGAGGAGGCCTTGACCAAGGCCCTGACCGACCCGAACGCGGAAAAGGACGTCGCGCTGGCCGGGCAGTGGCGCTACCTGCTCGGGTGGTGTCACTATCGCCGGGGGCAATACAAGGCCGCGGCCGAGCAGTTCGAGCAAGCGACCGGCAGCCTCAAAGCCGTCGATCAACCCACGGCCGTCAAGGCCGCCTGGAAGGCCGTCGAGTCGTACTACCAGGCGGCCTCGGAGAACCCTCGCTACGTCGCGTCGGCCATTCGGCTGCTCGAGGCCATCCGGCGCGACTTCCCCGGCGATCCCCTGACGCAGAAGGTCGATTATTACGTGGCCAAGATCCGTCATCACGCCTCCGGCCCGGAGGAGTTGATCCGCAGCTTGCGCCGCGTCAAACCGGACAGCCCCAACTATCTCACGTCGCGCCACGAGATCTGCCTGCTCGAGCACCAGCGGTGGACCGCCGCCCGGGGCACCGCGGACCGCAGTGCCGTCGCCGGGGAAGTGTATCAAGCGGTCGATGCGTATCTATCAGCGGCAAAGGACGGCGCCGACCCGGCCGAGAAGCTCCGGTGCCTGTTGCTTGCGGCCGAAGTGGCCTTAAGCGCCGACCGCGTGGACCTCGAGCGGGTCCGCTTGTATTTGGACCAGGCCACGGCGCTGGCGAGCGGGCTGCCGGCGACCGACACGTTGGCGGCCGACTACCACTATCGCCGCTTTCAACTCGCCGGAGAGACCGGCGACGACCAGCACGTGCGCGAGCACGCCGAGTGGCTGGCCCGGCATGCCGCGGGCTCGGGCTACGAGTTGCCCGCCTTGGTCGAGCTGGCGAAGGAAGCCGACGCCGCCGTCGCCGCGGCCGGCGGCGATAGACTGCGTTCTTCCCAGGAACAGGCCTACGCGATCTACGCCCGCTTGGTCAAACTCCTGGGCGACGGCCCGAAAGCGATCTCGTCGCAGAAGAACGCCCTGGTTGCCAGCTCGAAGCTGGCGGCGTACCTTGGACATTTGGGGCGCCACGCCGAGGCAGCGGGTCAGTTGGAGAAGATCCTGGCCGTTTATCCGAACGACCAAGGCTATCTGCGGCGTGCCGGCCTGGCCCTTTTCCAGGCCGAAAGCTACGACCGCGCCCTTCCTCACTGGCGCAAGCTGCTGGCCGGCTTGCCGAGAGAGTCCGTGGTTTGGTACGAAGCGAAGTACCACCAACTGGCGTGCCTGATCGAGGTCGACGAGGCCCGGGCCCGGGAGGTGTTCGGGCAGTTCGAGCTATTGCATCCCGACTTCGGCCCGGAGCCGTGGCGGGAGAAGCTTAGGAGCCTCCAACGTCGGCTTGGGCAACCGTAGCCCGGTCAAGGTAGACTGACGAGTCCGACAGTAAGAGCACATGGGTTCGCGCAATTCGAAAGGTCCGCCGCCTCTGCCCGACGACCGAAAGGTCCGAATCCAGAGGTTCCAGGAAGAGGCGGGCCGGGTCATTGCGGAGTCCGGGGGCCTCAACGCCGGCTGTCAGGTCAAATTGATGGCCTTGGGCGAGAAACTCGGACTCTCGGAAGAGGAAGTCCTCGAGGCGATCGGCTCGCTCCAGGCGGCCCCGAAGACGTGGGTCGACGGCTCGAGTGCGGAGGCCCGGCAAGAACGGTTTCGTCAGCATGTTCTCCACGAGCTGGCCGACAGGCAGGGCGGTCTTCTCTTGCCCGGCGAAGAGAAAACGCTTATCGGCGACGGGACCCAACCGCCGTTCGCACTCCCCAAGTCCGCAGCCCAGCGGATCGTCCGGCAGGTCGCCCGCCGGAAGCGATTGAGCCTGATGAGCTCGCGGGAGGCGAAGCTGCACGTCGTGCGGCTGGTTCGGCAGGTGATGGGCGAATCGGGAACGCTCTCCACGGATGGCCGCACGAGAATCCGCGAGGAAGGCGCGAAGTACGGACTCACGCCCGGCCAGGTGGAATCGATCATCCGAAACCAGGCGAAAGAGAACCGGTTCGAAAGCCTCATCAACCTGGGGGCACCGGCGCTGGCGATTCTCGCGGCCTTGGTGGTCGTTGGGTTCTTCGTTTTTCTGATAATCCCCAGACGACCGCGACCTGAGCCGACCGTCGTGAGAGAGGTGCCCGTCGAAGCGCCCTCAGGCGGCCAGTGGTGGGACGCGACTCTTGTCGTGGCGATCGGCAAGGCCCGCAGCGTGCTGCCCGAGATCAGGCCCGCTTTGAAGGCAATCGAGTCGACGGTCCCCGAGGTCCGCGCCGGGGCGTATGCGGCGTTGCTCGCACCAATGATCGACGGGGCAGACCGAGGGCCCGGCTCGGGCACTCCCGAAAGCGGTTCCCCGACGGAGTCGGGCGTAGAGGATTCCGGCGAAGACGAGTGGCTGGTGACCGTGCTCGAAGCCGAACCGCCGTCGGAAGGCGCAGACGAAGGGCCGTGGTGGCCCGCCCCGGAAGGCGAGCCGTTCGGGCCTGTGAAGGAGGGCTCCGAGGACGAGCCGCGCAGGGCCGTCCTGGAAGACGAATCGGCGGCGGCTGCGCTGAGAGACGTCGTCGTCGGCTGCCATGCCCTGGAGCCTTCCGACGCGTGCGCCCAGCGCCTCCGCACCGCGCTAGTCGACCTCGTTCCCGGGGTCGAGGGCGGGTTGCCCTACGACGCTTTCGTGTACGACGTCGCCTTCTGGACGATCGAGACTGCCGTCGCGGCCCTGGAGCATCCCCAACTCGACGCGAAGCGGGCGGAATCGCTCGCCCAGGCCATTGGGGAGCGCCTCAGCGTCGACGTGGACCGCTGCCTCATGCCGGAGGAGCAGACCGAGCACTGCCTGGGTGCCCTCTCAGCGCATCTCTACAAGGTGCTGATTGCCGGCGCCGGCGCGGACCCGGACCGCGCTCGCGAGCACCTCGACGAGCTGGCCGACCGAGCGGAGAAGTACCTCGACCCCGGCACGCTGGACGGCCTCACCACCGATTTCCTCCTCGCGGTGCTTCCCGCGGCGCCTGACGATTGGCGCGAATACCGAAGCTTGATCCGCCGCGCCGCGAGATCGGAGAATTGGCAGTCGCTGGAGAGACTGATCGATTGGTACGAAAAGTCGGGCAATCGGGAGCTTGAACGCTATCTGTCCGGCCTGTTTCTGGCGCGGTTCGACGTCGGCTCGGAACTGTCGTCGCCGGCCGAGTTGGCGGCGGCGATCCGCAGGATGATCCACGTCGCCTCGAGCACCCGTGCGGACCGGTTTCACGAGCTGGCCGCCCGAGTGCTGGCCGAGACGCCCCGCGGCAGCCACGACCCCGAGGCCCTGCTGCGAACGACCGTAAGCCTGGCCGAGGTTGCCACGCTCGGTTGCGCGCTGGCGCAGAACGAGCCCGGCTACGCCACGTACGACCAATTGCTCAATGAGCTTGAGAGCGACCACGCTTCGCGCGCGGCAGGTACACGCCCGGCGGCCGGCGTTTCCGGATCTGCCCTGCCGAGATCCCCCGTCTGGGTCACCGACTCGGTTATGGACCTCCAAGACTCCTCGCAACTGGCAACCGGCACGCGGGTCGCTTCGCTGAAGCGGTTGGCGGATGCCGCCGGACGGATCCGGGATCTGACGCCGGAGCAGGGTGCCACGGTGGCCCGCTACCTGCTCCGGCCGAAGCAGCCCGCAGAGTACGAGAGAGTGCTGGAGCACGTCGACGAGATCGGCCGCTGGAAGCACGTCCGGCTGGGGTTGGCCGACGAGCTTTCCGGGGTTGGCACGTTCGGCGTCAGTCGGTTGCAGCAGGAGCGGGTCGTGGAAGTGATTTCCGCGGTGCTGGGGTGGCAGATCGCGCCGGCGGAAAACGAGCCCTGGGCGAAGACGCAGAGCAACCTGAGCCGCATGCTCCTGCGCCACGTCTACGACTCGCTCCGCGCCGACGACGAACAGGATGAGGACGACCGGCCGGAAGTGCAAATGCACCGGTTGTACACGACGCAGGCCAAGCTGCTGGGTGTGCCGACCGAGGAGTACCTCGCAGCGACCACGCCCGCCGAAGTGCTGCGGCGGATGGTCCTCCACTACGCCGGAACGCTCCCGCGGCAAGGTCTCGGCCAGGAAGACGCGAAGTACGTGGACCGCCTGCCCCACGAGCTGGCCGCGGCCGACTACCTGGGCGAAAACCCGTTGGCCGGAACGGTGCTCATCGAGCGGATCTGGGCCCGACTGGTAGCCATCGGGGCGGTGCAAGAGAATCCGAACCAAACGGCCCACGTCCAGAAGCTCCTACGCGAGTTGAGCCGGTCGGACCGCGATGCGGCGCACGTGCTCGCCCAGCTCTACGACGGCCAGCGCGCGTTGGTGCAGCTCTGGATGGCTTTCGTGGAGCCGACTGCCGTCGAAACGAAGTGAACAAGGACGCCGAACATGCGGAAGCGGAGCCTCGGCATTCTGGCATGCTTGTTGGCCGGTTGGATGACGGCGTCAAGTCGCGCCGCCATCGTCCTCCCCAAAGGCGACGGCCCGCCGATCGCCGGCTTCGTCGTGCACGAGGACTCCGCGAAGATCGTTCTCCGCGAACAGCTCGCCGACGGCACGTTCAAAGATCGCGAGATCATGCGCTCGCAGATCGACGCGGTGATCGTCACCGTTTCCGCCGAGCGTCTCGAGTCGCTCCGCCCCGACGATCCCTCCGGCTACCGCGACTACGCCGAAGAGCTGGCCGAGAAACGCAAGGACCCGGAGGCCCGGGCCACGGCCGTCCGGTTGTACTTGATCGCCGCCCACCTCGCCCCGGAGAAGCTTGGGCGTAGCTGCCTGATGGGAATCGCGGCGCTCGCCGACAACCCGGCCGACGTGCGGAAGTTCCGGGCCGTCGCGTATCTCTTGGACCCGGCGCACAACCGCGAGCTGCTCAAGCGATCGGATCTGCCCGTGCCGCCAGCGGAAACAGCCGCGGACACGGATCCGAGCGAGTTGGTCGACGCGTTGCGGCTTCTCCGGCAAGGCAAGTACGGGCTCGCCTTGGGGAAAGCCGAGTCGGCCGAGCCGCTGTTCGATCGGTACGGCCAGTTCCTTTCCTACCGCGAGTTCATCGAAACGTGCAAGGCGGCCCCCGGCTCGGGCCCATCCGACGATCTGTTGCGCCGCATCCTGCACGTCGAGCTGACGCTCTCCGAGCCGCCCGCTTCCGACGATAACCGTGAGCCGCCCCGAGACGCCCCCTCGGCCGATTGGCTGCGGATCGTCACCACCGGCGGTCACGTGCCGGTCCCGTCCCTTTCCCTGGACACGATCACGGAGATCGACCCGCGCAAGTGCGTTTTTCGCCGTGGGCGCTGGGCGGAACCGTGACCTCCCGCTCGGCTGGCGATCGAGGCCCTCGCTCACAACCTGCCAACACGGGCTGCGTTCGGACACTTGCCGACGCTCTTCCGCCTGCCTATAGTAGTGGGGAAATGCCTGCGACGCCGTTCTCCGGCGAAGTCTGACACGAGAAACAAGAAACCGAGAGAGTCGAACATGAAGAAACTGAGTCTGCCGCTCGTGATCCTGCTGCTTCTGTTGCTCGCCGGTCCGCTCGTCGCGGCGGACGTCCGCCGGGAGATCCAATTCCCGGACCTGCCGGGCCACGAGACGCTCAAGTGCGACTTGCACATGCACACGGTGTTCTCCGACGCCCTCGTATGGCCCACCGTCCGCGTCGACGAGGCCTGGCGCCTGGGGCTCGACGCGATCGCGATTGCCGACCACGTCGAGTACCAGCCGCACAAGGACGACGTACCCACCAACCACAACCGCCCGTTCGAGCTGGCCTCCGGGTCGGCCAGGGCGCATGACCTGCTGTTCCCGAAGGGGGCCGAGATCACCCGGGATACGCCGCCGGGCCATTTCAACGCGATCTTCCTCAACGACGTCGGCCCGCTCGATACGCCGGATCTCGTCGAGGCGATCAAGCGGGCGAACGAGCAGGGGGCGTTCGTCTTCTGGAACCATCATGGCTGGAAGGGCCCCGAGAAGGGCCGCTGGCTGGACGTCCACACCACGTTGTATGAGAACAAGTGGCTCCACGGCATGGAGGTCTGCAACGGCGACGAGTACTACCCCGACGCCCACCGCTGGTGCCTGGAAAAGGGCCTCACCATGATGGGCAACTCCGACATCCACGCGCCGGATCTGAACGAAGAGACCACGCCCGAGGTGCATCGGACCATGACCCTGGTGTTCGCCAAGGAGCGAACGGTCGAGGGCTTGAAGGATGCGCTGGTCGCAGGGCGCACGGCCGTCTGGTTCGGCGATCAGGTGATCGGTCGCCGGGAGTTGCTCGAGCCGTTCTTCCAAGCGTGTGTGCGCGTGGCGTCGCCGCACCTGCGAGCGAAAAAGACCGTTTGGACGAGAATCGAGAACACCTGTGATCTCGAAATCCGGCTCCAGCGGACCGGCAACCTGGGCCCAATCGAGCTGACGTTGCCGGCGCGGACCACGAGCCTCGTCAAGATCAGCGTGGCGGACCCGGCGGCGCCGGTCGAGTTGCCGTACGCCGCGACGAACTTCCTCATCGCGCCCGAAGAGGCGTTGCCAGTCACGTTGCGAATCCCGCAATGACGCAGCCCCCTCGTTCCCGAACTCCGGCTTGGGAACGCACTTGCGGGAACCTCTGCTTCCCGTTTTGCGAAGTGGAGCTTCGCGGGGTGAGGTTCCCAAGCTGGAGCTTGGGAACCAGGGTAAGACATGATCGATCCGGCCGATCCGCTCGTCGCGTGGGAGGGCGACCGCACGCCTACGCCGAAACCGACAGTTCGGCGTTGTCGAGCAGTTCGCCCTGTGCGTCCTCGTGCTTGGTGACGTATCGCAACAAGTCACGCCGGGCGATGATGCCGACGACCTTGCCGTTGCGAGTGACCGGAATCCGTCGTACGCGGTATTTCTCCATCATCTTGGCCACCACCGCAAGGTCCGTCTCCTCCTTGACCACCAGCACGTCCCTCGTCATCAGATCGCGGACTTCTTGCTCTCGGATCTCCGGACGATATATCGTCTTGACCAGTTGAAACTCGGTGACGATCCCCACGAGATTCCCGTGGTGGTCGACCACCGGCAATCCGCTAACGCCGTGCTGTAGCAGGCGCTCGATCGCCTCGCCAACGCTTCCATCAGGGCCAATCGTGACCACCTCACGGTTCATCACGTCTCTCGCTCGGTGAACGGCAGGTTCCTCCCAGTCGGCTGCGTCCCGAAGATACTTCTCCAACCTCTGTCGAAACACGTCATGGTCGAACGGCTTGATCAGATAGTCGGTTGCACCGGCCTGAAGGGCCATGACGACTTTCTCCTTGCGTGCTTCCGCCGTCACCATCACAACAGGCACGCGGGAACCACGCCTGCGGAGGTCCTCGATCACGTCCAACCCGCTGACGTTGGGCATGTACCATTCGAGCAAGATCAAGTCGAACTCGCCATGGCTCAGTTGATCCATGGCTTCGGCACCGTCGGTCGCTTCCACGACTTCCGCCACCCCTTCGGTCTTCAGCAGGGAAGCGATGAGGCTTCGGATCGCCGGGTCGTCGTCTGCAACGAGAGCTCTTTTCATGGAGAGCGCCCTGTCTGCGCGGGGTGCAAGGGCGGTAGTTGCCGCCTTGGTAGGATTGCCTGAAATGCGATCTCAGGCTTGCGAACCCCCTTGTTGACTGGAATCGGGAACCGCTCCATTTGTCTGGCGCGCTTCGCCGCGGCAAGGGACTAGGTCGCCGAAGCGCCGGCGCGGATGCCGTGCAAGGACTCCTCCAGCTCCTCGCCGGCTTCCAGAACGTGGCTGAGCAAGTCGGGTCGGCTCACGACGCCTACGAGCCGACCGTCGCGAACCACGGGCACCCGACGAATGCGATGGCGGACGAACAGGGTGGCGATGTCGATCAAGGCCGTGTCCTCGTTGACGGTGAGGACGTCGCGGGTCATGAATCGCGACACCGGAGCCGTGCGGATGCTCGGGTCGTAGACAATCTCCAACAGCGCGAACTCGCTGATGATCCCCACAAGGGTTCCATTCCGGTCCACGACCGGGGCACCACTGAAGCCAAGCTCGCGGAGCAGGCGGATCGCCTGTTCCACGGTGGCCGTGGGAAGAAGGGAGACCACGTTCCGCTGCATCACTTGCCTGGCAGTGTACATCGTACGAATCCTATGCTCAGAAACGGTGCCCACCTGTGTTCCGAATCCCCACGACCGGAACTTCCGTCACACGCGGAACTCGCGAGATGGAGCGCACCCGTCAATCGTAGCTCACGCGGCGAGGCGTGGGCGGATTGGGCGACCACGGACACGCCGCGCCGTTGCGGCCCATGGCGTCAAATCGCCGGATTCCGCGCGACCCCGTGTGGGGTGGGGGCGTGCCCCGGGTTACCGCACGTTCTCACACGGCACGTTTCATTCCGCACCGGCTGTGATAAACTGGGGGCGTCGTGTGGGTACCAAAGTGAAATCTGGTTCATCCGGCTGAAGCGTACCTGGGGTTGCAAAGAGGCGGACATGCTGGTTCTTTGTGGAGTTTTGGGATTCGACTTCACAAGGAGAAGCCAGCATGTCCACGAGTTTACTTTACCACGCATTCA
>Ga0307378_10004229_pt1 | contig 20643 bp, 15 predicted proteins | sample UN1MG_FD_202238 | JGI IMG/M metagenome (GOLD analysis project Ga0307378, IMG submission 202238) | Soil microbial communities from Risofladan, Vaasa, Finland - UN-1 | ecosystem: Environmental > Terrestrial > Soil > Coastal area > Acid sulfate soil | place: Finland: Risofladan, Vaasa | collected... | reverse complement strand
CCCATCTGGCCCATCGTGGAGAGCCGCGACACGGAGTTCGCCACGGCCCTGATGATCTACTGGCGACTCGAAGGCCCTTTCCTGGAAGGCGGCTCGGAGGAAGCACGTCGACTTCACGCGCTTGTTGAGGAGCGACTTCTGACGGGCTACTATCGAAAGGGAGCCCTCCGATACGATCCGGTTGCCGACAACGGGCTGTCGAAGACGCAGGTGTACAAGCTCCGAAAGGCCGGCGTTCCCGCGGAGTTGCTCGAGCCTGCGTAGAAACGGAGGGCCGTAGGGTGGGTCGAGGCACGAGACCCACGCGTAGAATACGGCGAAACAAGAACGTGGGTCTCGTACCTCGACCCACCCTACCCGCTACCGCTCAAGAAAGGCAACCACCATGCGGCGAACCCATGCCTGCCTCCTCGTGCTCGCAATCGCCTTAGCTCTCAGCGCTGCGACGAGCGATCTCCTCGCCGCCACCGGCGAAGTGAAGAACCTCCACGGCTCGCCCACGCTCTTCGTCGACGGCAAGCCGACCTCCCCCTTGATCTTCTTCGGCTGGGCCTCCGGCGGGCGACCGTACACGTTTACGCTCGATACCGAGTGGAAAACCTACGGGCTCACGTTCACCGCGCCGGAGAACAACGAGGGCAACTTCGGCGTGCACATCCGCCTGGGCGGAAGCGGGCCGGGGACCGTGTGGATCGACGACGTCCGCGTGGTCGAAGGCCCGCGCGACGACCCGGCGGCCGAAAACATGCTCCGCTTCGGCGGCTGGGAGGGGACCAAGGAGGAGGTGGGCCAGGCGTGGCAACTGTTCACCGACAAGCAGTCGTACGGCTCCGAGGCCGAGTGGGACGTGGTCGAAGGCGACTCGCCCGAGGGCAACCGGGCGTGCCGGCTCGTGATCCGCAGCGGCGGCTCGTCGACGATGCACTGCCACTTCTACCAGACCGGCATGACGTGCCGCCGCGGCCGGAAGTACACGTACACGCTCAAGATGAAGGCCGACCGCAAGCTCCAGGGCGATCTGTTGCCCCTGCACCACGGGCCGCCGTGGACGAACTACCCGCCCGACGACACCCACTCGGTCTACCAAAGCCAGGTGCGCATGGCCGCCGCGGCCGGGATTCACATCCACTCGTTCGGCATCCCCATGCCGTGGCCCAAGGAGGGCGACAAGGCGGACTACGGCGGCGTGGTCAACGCCTTCGAGGCCACGCTGAAGGCCGATCCCGACGCCCTCTTCCTGCCGCGATTCGGCATGGGGGCCCCGGGCTGGTGGCAGGAGGCCCATCCGGACGAATGCCTCACGTTCGACGACGGCCAGACCAAGGGCGAATGCCCCGCCTCGACGCTTTGGCGGGAGGAGACGGTCCGGCACCTCCGCGCCCTGGTCCGCTTCTGCGAAGACAACTACGGCGACCACATGCTGGGCTACCACCCCTGCGGCCAGCACACGGGCGAGTGGTTCTACCAGCGGTCGTGGGAGCCGCGCCTGTCGGGGTTTTCACCCGCCATGGCCGCCGGGTTCCGCCGTTGGCTGGGGGAGCGATACACCACGGACGAGGCCCTGCGGGCCGCGTGGGGTGATCCGACCGTCTTGCTCGAAACGGCCCCGCTCCCCACGGCCGACCAGCGGCGAGCCACCACCCACGGCCTCTTCCGCGACCCGACCGCCGAGCGGAGAATCCTCGACTTCTACGAGTACAAGCAGCTCGCCATGGAGGAGCCGCTGGAGATGATGGCCCGGGCGATCAAGGAGGAGACCGGCGGCAAGAAGCTGGTCACGCTCTTCTACGGCTACTTCTTCGACATGTGCGGCATCCCCTCGGGCCCGCAGGTGAGCGGCCACCTGGCCATGGAGCGAATGCTCCGGTGCCCGGACGTCGACGTCCTCTGCTCGCCCATCTCGTACTTCGATCGCCAGTCGGGCGGGGCGGGGCTGTTCATGACGGCCGTCGATTCCGTGCGGGCCGCGGGCAAGCTCTGGCTCAACGAGGACGACACGCGCACGTACCTGGCCGCCGAGGACGCCGGCTTCGGCCGCATCGACACGCCCCAGAAGTCGTTCTGGGTCCACCAGCGCAACTACGGCCACGTCCTTCCCCGCCGCATGGCCTGCTGGTACATGGACCTGGGCGGCGTCGGCTGGCTCGACGGGCAGGACATTTGGGACAACATCGCCCGGCTCAAGAAGCACTACGACCAAAACGTGGCCGCGCCCGCCACGTTCGCCCCCGAGGTGGCGGTGATCGTCGACGAGCGGTCGCCGTTTGCCATCGCCTGCAACCGGACGATCATGCGCGAGCAGTGCTACCTGCTCCGCGCGAAGCTCTACCGCATGGGGGCCCCGATCCGCGTCCACTACCTGGGCGACCTGCTCTCGGGCAGGGTGCCGCCAGCGAAGGCGTACATCTTCCTAAACCCGTTCCATCTCGACGAGGCCGCGCGCAAGGCGATCGCCCAAGCGACGCGCGAGAAGACGGCCGTCTACTTCTACGGCAGCGGCTTCCTGGGCGACAAGGCCGACGACCGACTCATCAGCGAGCTGGTGGGTATGCGGGTCACCCGAATCGAATCCGAGAATGCGGAGGTCAAGCTCGTCGGGGGCGACGGCCCGCTCCTCGACGGCCTTTCCGCCGAGCCGTTCGGCACGAAGGCGAAGCTCGCGCCGCTCTGGGCGGTCGAGCCGGGGCCGGGCGTTACGCCGCTGGCCGCCTTGCCGAGCGGAGAGGCCCTGGTGGCCGCCAAGACCGGGCCCGCGGGGCTGCGCGTCTACGTGGGAACCACCGACGCGCCCGCGGCCCTGTTGCGCAACGTGCTCAAGGCATCGGGCGTTCACACCTACGTCGATTCGGACGACGTCGTGAGCGCCGACGCCCGGTTCCTCGCCCTTACGGCCGGCGAGCCCGGCACGAAGCGGGTCGTGTTGCCCCGCGCGACGGCCGTCCGCGATCTCTACGCCGACCGCGTGATCGGCGCGAGCGTCTCCGAGTTCGAGCTTCCCATGGTCGCGGGCGAGACGCGGCTGTTTCTCTTGGGAGACGAGCCATGAAGCGTGCTGCCATCCGAGCGTTCTTGCTCTGCCCCTTGCCGATCGCGGTCACTACGAGCAGTCCCGTAGGGTGCGTGCTCGCACGCACGCGCCCTTGCTGGACCGTTCACCCGCATTGCCAACCGTTGGACGACGGCGTGCGTGCAAGCACGCACCCTACCGCTTGCGCCAAAGACGGCGTGCGTGCAAGCACGCACCCTACGGCTTGCGCCAGAGCCGCTTGCGGAGCGTGGGAAACATCTCCAGCGCGTTCTCGCGCATCACCTGCCGTCCGATCCGGTGGGCGTCGGCCTCGCGGAGATCGCCGCGGAGGACCATCTCGGCGAGCGCTTCGGCGAGGCACTGCCGCGTGAACTCCGTGGAGCCGTAGATCGCCTCGGCCATGCCCGAGTCGGAGCCCCACATGATCCGGTTGGAGGGGACCATTTCGAGCCACTCCTGATACGCCCGCTTGCCGATCGAGTAGGAGAGCGTGGGGAGCCAGCAGGAGTCGATCCAGACGTTGCGGAACCGCATGGCGATCAGGCCCGTCTCGTCGATCCACGGGAAGCCGCCGTGGAACAGGATGAACTTCGTCTTGGGGTTCGCCTGGATCATGTCGACCAAGAGCATCGGGTTGGAGCCCTGGATCCGCGCGTGGCCCGTGTGGATCTGAAAGGGCAGGTCGTGCTTGGCGCTCAATTCGACCAGGCGCCACATGACGAAGTCCTCGAAGTCGCGGACCTCGTCGGGCGTCAGCTCCTTTCGGGGACGCCCGAACGCGGCGGCCGCACGCTCCTTGGCGACGTTATCAAACCGCAACGTGCGGTTGTAGGCCAGCGTGCTCTTGAGGCAGACGGCGCCGGCCTGCTTCGCTTCGAGGACGATCCGGTCGAGGACCGCCACGTACTCGTCCAGCGAGCCGATCTCCATCTCGTGCTTTTCGGCGAACCTGTACGGATCGTCGAGCGGGTTGTCGAACTCGGAAGGGTGAAAGCCTCGCACCAGCGAGGTCACGTTGCACAGCGCCACGGTGAACGGGTAGTGCGTGCTGAAGTCGAGCCGGGCCCAGTAGGGATCGACGAGCATCAGCTCGACGTTCGCCCGCTCGGTGATCACCTCGTGGAGCCACTTCTCGTTCTGGGAGTTCTCGTAGATCCGCTGGCTGAGCTTGCGGGCTTCATCGGCCGTGATCGCGTCGAAGTCGACGCCGTACAGATCGCGAAACGCGGGAAGGAGGTAGCGGTAGCAGCTCGCGGCGCGGGCGTTGGCGAAGCCGGGCTGCGTATTTTTCCACCAGTCGTCGAACGAGCCGCTTTCCGGCCAGGCGGCCAGCGGATGCGTCCAGCCGAAATAGCTGCTGGCCCAGAGGTGACGCAGTGCCTGATCGGGCCCGGCGGCGCGGGGGATCTGGTCGAACGGGCGCAGGTGGTCGTGCGTGTTGATCGACGAGACGGCGTCGACGTCGGTCTTGATCCGGGCATAGACGTCGGTCTTCTTGACGTCCTCCGCGTGAATCGGGAGAACGACCAGCAGGACCTGGGCGAAAAGCAGAAACGCGGCACGCACTCGCATGGCGACACTCCTACAGGACACAAAGGGCTCTTGCGATCGGCCCACCGCGGGCCATCTTGGCGGCGGCCACGGTGCGTGTCAAGTCGCTCGGCCGGGCGCATGCCGGCCTTGCTGTGGACGCGCTCGAATCCGTCTGATAAAATGGCTTAACCGATTCCGAGGAGTCCGCGAGGCCTTTGGCATGAGACATGACTACCACGTGGTCTACACGACCATCGAAGACGGCTGGATCATGGCCACGGTGCCCGAGTTGCCCGGCGCCGTGACGCAAGGGCGCGACATGGACGAGGCCCGGGCCAACATTCGCGAGGCGGTGGAGTTGGTCCTGCAAGCGTATCGCGAGAACGCCGCCAAAGATGCGCCGGGCGGCGCGATCTGGGAGACGCTTTCGGTGGAAGTGCCCGCGTCATGAAACGTGTGGACTTGATCCGACATCTCGAGCGTCACGGGTGCTACCTGGATCGCGAAGGCGCCCATCACACGATCTACCGCAATCGCGGCCAACGGCCGCTGCGCCGCGGTCTCCAGGCATCGGGAGATCAAGGAAACAACCGCGCGCACGATTTGCGACCAGCTTGGGATTCCCAGGCCATGGAGCACGAAGCACTCCGCGTGCGTGCAACCACGCACCCTGCGATCTGCCGTGGGCGCAGTGGCGAGACGCCCGTGGCACCCAACTCACAAGGGAAGGGCTAACGTACCACTAGCTTCTTACTGCGCATGGTCTACTTGTCGCCTACCTGCGCCTGAATGGCCGCCTCGACCGCGTCGGCAAGCGGCTCTTCGGCGGCGGCCGCTTCGGCCGGGGCTTCGGCCGCAAGCCGGGTGCGCTCTTTGGCGACGTACTGGTCGCGCACGGCGCTGAGCTTCCGGATCCGGGCCTGGAGGTGTTCGCGCTGGGCGGCCGTTTTGGCGAGGTAGGCTTTTCGCTCCGCCAGGCTCTTCGGCTGCATCACCTGGGGCAGTTGCTCCGCCTCGAGCTGGTCGAGCTTGACCGTGCCGTCGGCGACCGCGTCGACCAGGTCCCAGCCGGAGTTCTTGTACAGGCTCGACGCCTTGAAGCCCGCCCGGGCCGCGGCCGCGCTGACGGCCGATCGGGCGGCGTTCACGTCCTGGGCCTGTTGGCGGTCGGCGAATGCCCGGCGCGCCTCCGCGTCGCCGTAGGCGAGATACGTCTTGTTCAGCTCGCCGCTGAGCCGGGCCAGCTCGTTGTCCTGCGGGGCCACGATCGGGGACACCTCGTGGTCCTGGTTGATGCACAAGTACGACCCGTCGGCCAGCTTCGCCCCTTGCTCCCAGTTGGTGCGTACCCCCTCGTCCCGCTCGCCGCAGTAGATCGTGCTGACGGTGATCCCCCGGTCGGCCGCCGCTTTGCAGGCGGCGCGGAAGTCGACGTCGCCCTGGGTGAACGGCTCGTTGCCGGCGATGAAGATGCACCGCAGGTCGCGCCCTTCGCGCCTCCAGTCGAGCTGGCGCGTGGCGACTTGGATCACCTTGCCGCAATACTCCTCGCCGCCGTCGGTCGAGAGGGCGAACAGCGCCTCGGAGATCTTGTCCACCTCGTCGGTCAGCGGCACGACCATCCGCACGTACCCCTCGGCGGCCGGCAGCTTGTCGTTGCCGTACTCATACAGCGCGACCTCCAGCCGGGGCGTCCGGCCGCCCAGCTTGGTCTTGGCAAACTGGCCGACGATTCGCCAAAGCTGCGTCTTGGCCTGGTCGATCAGGCCGTCCATGCTGTTGCTCGTGTCCAAGAGCAGGGCCAGTTGAACGGTCGGCGGCTCCTTCGCCTGCCCCTTGGCCGGGCTCTTCTCCGGCTCGTTGGCCACGGCAGCCAAGCCCGCGAGAAGGGCCGTCAGACTCAGCACGACCAGCCAGCGACGTGGTGGGAACATCGTCTCGTCTCCTTGCTTTCCAGGGATCGGAAACACCGCACCCCCACCCTGCGGGGGGTGTCCATCACAATTTCAAGTCGGCCGCCCCCCGACGCACTTCGCAGAGCAGGGCTTCGTGACATTGGACGTATTTCGGTCGGGCAGGGTTCCCTCAACCGGGCCCTTTCTGGCTAGCCGGGGATTGGTTGATCGAGCCCGCTGGGGCGGCTATTCTGGCGCCAGCGTCGGCCATCTGAACCGTTCCGCAGTCCGTCCGGTTTGAAGGAGACTGGTGATGTTCGCTCGCCGCTCGACATGGTTTGGGATGAAGGGCCTGGCGGCCCTGACGGTTGGCTTGGTGGCATGGTCGGCAACCGTTGGGCTTGCCGATGAGCCGGGCCTGAGGTTCTCCAAGCGCCTGCTGATGGTCAACCAGAACGAGGGCTGCGCCGTGGCCGACGTGAATCGGGACGGCAAACCGGATATCATCGCCGGAACGCACTGGTACGCCGCGCCCGACTTTCTCCCCCGGCCGGTTCGCGATATCCCCCAAGTCTCGCTCGGCTTTGCCCCCGACGACTTCTACGCCAACAACGGAGACCACGCGTACGACGTGGACGGCGACGGCTGGATCGACGTCGTCTCCGGCGGCTGGACCGAGTCGGAGCTCTATTGGTACAAAAACCCGGGCAAGGAGGGACTGGAGAAGGGCTGGAAGTGGGAGCCGCAGCTTCTGGTCGACGCCCGGGCGCAGAACGAGGCCTTTCATCTGTTGGACGTCGACGGGGACGACGTGCCCGAGATCGTCGTCCACTGCTGGGTCCAGAAGGACCCGCTCGTGGCGTGGAAGCTGGCCAAGACGCCCGACGGCAAGCCGACCGTGAACCGGATTGTGTTGGGGGAAAACGGGTCCGGGCACGGCTACGCCGTCGGCGACGTGAACGGCGACGGGCGGGACGATGTCCTCTGTGCCGTCGGCTGGTACGAGCGTCCGAAAGGCGATCCGCTGGCCAAGCCGTGGAAGCTGCATCCCGAGACCGCCCTGCGGACCGCCAGCTCGCCGTTTCTGGTCGTCGACGTCAACCGCGACGGGCGAAACGACCTCGTCTGGGCCAAAGGACATGATTACGGCGTCTACTGGTGGGAGCAAGGCGAGCCCAAGCCGGACGGGACCACCACGTGGACCGAACACCTCATCGACAAGTCCTGGTCCCAGGCGCACAGCATGGCCTGGGCCGACCTGGACGGCGACGGCCACGGCGAGCTCGTGACCGGCAAGCGGGTCCGCGGCCACGGCGGGCGCGATCCCGGGGCCGACGAGCCGGCATGCCTTTACTACTACTCCTGGGACGCATCGGCCAATAAGTTCGTCCGGCACCCGATCGGCCCGCCCGGCGAAGGCGTCGGCACCGGCATGCAAATCTGCGTGGCCGATCTCACCGGCGACGGCCGCCCGGACGTCGCCGTCGCGGGCAAAACGGGCACGTACCTGATGGTCAACGAAGGGCGGTAGCGGACGGGGCCGGCTAGCCGTTGGTGACCGCCTATGCTATTCCGCCCACGAAGGACGCAGTGCGGCGACGCTGGACCGTGTTGGACCCCGGTCGCGGCAGCGCGTACGCGGGAGACCCTTCCGGTTGGACTCAGTCCCAGTATTCCACAGATAGTCGCGGCACGCGGTCGAAGTCTCGGCGATTCCGGGAGATCAACGTGGCGGAGTGATCCACGCAAATGGCGGCGATGCGGAGATCGTGCGTCGCGACGCGCACCTTCTGCTGCCGCCGGTGCTCAACAAGCGATTCGGCTTGGGGTGTGTAGGGCAGAACGGTAATGCGCGCGAAATCCGCGAGGGAACGCCGGAAGAGCTCATACGCACGGGCGATCGAGACCGGTGCCTTTCCCGCCTCCGCCCGACGGATGACGTTGAGTCTGCCCCGAAGAATTTCCTCCACCACGACAATCGGAATCGCCTGCTGGCCTTGAGGCACGCACGCGGCACGATCGACAAACGCGCGGTTGTCCAGGAGGATCTCGGTCAGGACGTCCGTGTCGAAGGCGATCATTCGCGCGGCTCTCGATCGCGCTGGCGGTACGCGTCGGCGCAGATTGGGCGGAGCGTCGGGTCGTCGGCGTACTTGCCGGCGAGGTCAGCCACCCCGAGGGCATCGATTTCCAGGGTAAGCAATTCGCCGCGTTGGACCCGCTCGGCGATTTCCGCTCGCAGAGCCGCAATCGCCTCCTCACGCGTTGGGCCAACGACCCGCACCTGCGGCGCACCGACCAACGTGGCCGCATACTGACCTTCCGATAGCTCGACAAGCACGGGAAACGTCATGCCCAAGGCACCGTGAGCGTCTGGGGCGGCAGTTCCACTCTCCATTGTATCGAGCGAGGGGCGCCGTGAGGAGCTTGCTATAGCATGCGTGGACGGCTTGCGAAGACGGGAAACGGCTTGCGGTCCGGCCTGCGCAGCGAAGGGCGTCGTAACCCTAGCGAGCGCCGAGGGATACGCCCCATTCGGTTCCACGAGCCTCTCCGCCTTGACGCTCTCGCCGCTCGTTGAAACCGCCCTCCGCCCGGCCTATAGTAGGGAGGGACTTCATCCCACTTGCAGGTGGAACGCCCAGCAGGAAAAGGAGCTACCGTACGATGATCCGGCGCAACCGCTTCGACCGTCACACAGATCGCCAACCGGCTGCGTATCGGACCCTTCCGGCCGCGACCGGCCTGGCTGTGGCACTTCTGCTCTATGCCGGGGCCGGTCTCTCGGCCGAGGGCGAGCTGTTCTCGCCCGGCCACGTGGCCAGGCTGAAAAGCGTCACCTCGGCGGCCGTCTCGCCTGACGGCAAGCACGTGGCGTATACGCTCTCGGTCCAACGGCGCCCGGTGAAGGACGACGACGGCTCGGCCTGGAGCGAGCTGTGGGTGGTCGACGCCCAGGGCGACGCCCGGCCGTTCGTCACCGGGAAGGTGAACGTGGGCAGCGTCCGCTGGACGCCCGACGGGCGCGGCATCGCCTTCCTGGCCAAGCGGGGCGAGGACGAGCACACGTCGCTCTACCAGATCCCGATCGACGGCGGCGAAGCAAAGCGCCTCTTCGAGCACGACGCCGATCTCGACGGCCCGAGCTTCTCCCGCGACGGCCAAAGGCTTGCCTTCCTGGCCACCGAGCCGCGCTCCAAGGAGCAGCAGGAGCGCCGAGACAAGGGCTTCGACCAGGAGATCTATGAAGAGGACTGGCGCCCGAGGAAAGTCTGGCTCGCCGCGGCCGACGGGTCCGGCAAGCCCGAGGCGCTTGAGCTGGAGGGCTCGGCGTCGCTGGTCGCGTGGAGCCCCGGCGGCCGGCAGCTCGTCGTGGTGCTGGCCCCGACTCCGCTGGTGGACGACGGCTACATGTCGAAGCGTGTCTACGTCGTCGATGCCGACACGGGCAAGGTCGTCGAGCCGATCCGCAATCCCGGCAAGCTGGGCCAGGTCGGCTGGAGCCCCGACGGGAAGCACCTGGCGATGATCTCCGGCGTCGACATTCACGACCCGCGCGACGGCCGGCTGATGGTCGCCGAAGTGCCCGGCGACGGAACCCTGCGGGACCTGATGCCCGACTACGAGGCCCACGTCCACTCGTTCGCGTGGAAGGACGCCGAGACGCTCCTCTGGGTCGCTTACGAGGGCACGGCATCCACGGTCGGCACGGTCACGCTCGACGGGCGCCGGCGCGTGCTGGTCGACGGCACGGGCCCCGTGCTGGCGTCGCTCTCGCTGTCGGACGACGGCCGGACCGCCGCGCTGGTCGGCCATGCGCCCGGGCATCCGGGCGAAGTGTTCCTGCTCGGCACGCGCGACGGCGTACCCCGGCGACTCACCCGCAGCAATCCCTGGCTGGCCGATATGCGACTGGCCGAGCAGGAAGTGGTCCGGCACAAGGCCCGGGACGGCCTGGAGCTGGAAGGCATCCTCGTCTACCCGGTCAACTACCAAGAGGGCCGGCGTTACCCGCTGATCCTGTGCGTGCACGGGGGCCCCGAGTCGCACGTCTCGAACGGGTGGGTCACCAGCTACAGCCGTCCCGGCCAGACGGGCGCCGCGCGCGGCTTCGCAGTCTTCTACCCCAACTATCGCGGCAGCACGGGCCGCGGCGTCGCCTTTTCCAAGATGGGCCAGGCCGACGCCGCCGGACGAGAGTTCGACGACCTGGTCGACGCCGTCGATCACCTGGTCGGCGTGGGGCTGGTCGACCACGAGAAGGTGGGCATCACCGGCGGCTCGTACGGCGGCTACGCCTCGGCTTGGGGCGCCACCTACTACTCCGACCGGTTCGCCGCCAGCGTGATGTTCGTCGGGATCAGCGACAACGTGTCCAAGCTCGGCACGACCGACATCCCCGAAGAGATGTTCCTCGTGCATCACCGCAAGCGTCTCTGGGAAGACTGGGACTACTTCCTCAATCGCAGCCCGATCAAGTACGTCGCGCGCAACCGCACGCCGACGCTGATCCTCCACGGCAAGAGCGACCCCCGCGTTCACCCTTCGCAGTCGATGGAGCTGTACCGACACCTGAAGACGCTCGGCCAGGCGCCGGCCCGGCTCGTCTTCTACCCCGGCGAAGGCCACGGCAACCGCCGCGCCGCCTCGCGGTTCGACTACAACGTGCGGATGCTCCGCTGGATGGCGCACTACCTCCAAGGCCCCGGCGGCGATCCGCCCGAATACGCGATCGACTACGCCGAAGAGCTTGGTGACGACGAGTGAAGCAGGCGTCTGGGAGGGCGTCGTCCGCGGTTGGCGTTCCGGCTGCGGACGGGCGGGAAGCCCGTGCCGCCGGCACACCGCCCGATCACTCGTCCTTCTTCCGCTCCTTCTTCTTTAGCGGCGCCGTCCAGAGGTAGATGGTGTGCTTCCGCTTCTCCTCCTCCGGCTCGAACTGGACGACCTTGTCCGGCTGGACCCCCTCCATTTTGAAGTCGTGGGAGACGATCCGGGAGCCCGGCTTGAGCTTCTCCAACTGGGGGATCAGCTTCACGTTCAGGCTGGGGAGCAGGTAGAGGGTGATGACGTTGGCCTTGCTGAGGTCGAGCTTGAAGATGTCCTGCTGTTCGATCTTCGCCAGGTGCTCAACCTTGTTCTTGGCCACGTTCTCCCGGGACTCCTTGATCCGCTTGGGGTCGATGTCGAAACCGACGGCGTGGCAGCCGTACTTCTTGGCAGCGGTCACCACGATCCGCCCATCGCCGCATCCCAGGTCGTAGAGCAGGTCGTCCTTCTTGACGTTGGCCAACTCCAGCATCTTCTCCACCACCTCCTGGGGCGTGGGCACGAAGACCACGTCGGGCTCGCGCTGCTCCTTGGGCTGCTTCGTTGCCTTTTCGGCCACGTCCTGGGCGTAGACCGCCGACGTTGCCAACCAACACACCAGAACCACGGTTGCCGGAACGATGCGGTACATGGACGCGTCTCCTTGTGACTGAGATGGGAAGCCGTCGGCCCCGGGCAAGTCGCTTGCCGCTCGACCGGACGACGCCGTAAGTATGAACGGCGACGGCAGAGGATTCAAGCAATTCCGGGGACGTCCGCTGCCCGCCCGCGACGAGCGATTCAGCCGCGGAGGATCACCCGGGCCGCGTTTCGTCCGCAGGCCCCGATGACGCCGCCCCCGGGGTGCGTGGCCGCCCCGCACAGATACAGCCCTCGGATCGGCGTGCGGTAGTCCAGTCGCATGGGGCCGAGCTGATCCAGGCCCATCGCCCCCTGCATGATGTTGCCCCCGGTCAGCCCGTAGATCCGCTCCATGTCCCGCGGCACCATCAACTGACGGTGGAGGATCAGACCCTTGACGTTCGGGGCGTACCGGGCGAGCACCTCGATGCACCGGTCGGCGAACGCGTCGCGCTTCTCGTCCCAGGTGCCTTCGGCCAGGTCGTACGGGGCGTACTGGACGAAGACCGACATCACGTGCTTGCCGGGCGGGGCGAGGGTGTCGTCGAGGATCGAGGGGATCGTGACCTCCAGGACCGGCTCGCGGCTGGGCCGCCCGTACTTGGCGTCGTCGAACGCCCGCTCGATGTACTCCATGGTGGGCGCTAGATGCGTGGTGCCGCGCAGGGCGACCTGCGGATCGACCGAGCCGGTGCGGAAATCGGGGAGCCCGTCCAGCGCCAGGTTCAGCTTGGCGCTGGCCGAAGCGTAGTCGATGTTGCGGACCTCTTCGGCGAACTCGTCCGACAGATGCTCCGCGCCGAGGAGCTTGAGAAAGGTCTGGTTCGCGTCGACGCTGGAGGCGACCGCGGCGGCCGGGATCTCGGTGCCGTCGGCCAGCGTCACGCCGGTCGCCGTACCCCGGTCGACGCGGACACGGACGACTTCCGACTCCCGGCGGATCTCGACGCCCATAGCGCGACACGCCCCGTCCAGGGCGTCGGCCAGCCCGCCCATCCCGCCCCGCACGTATCCCCACACGCCGCGCCGTCCGCCGATCCGGCCCATCACGTGGTGCAGAAGAACGTAGGCGCTTCCCGGCGACGACGGCGCGGCAAACGCCCCGATGATCGCGTCGGTAGCCAGGGTGGCCTTGAGCACGTCGGACTCGAACCAGCGATCGAGGACCCTGGTCGCCGAGGTGGTCAGCATCTCGACCGCCTGGCGCAATGGGCCCCCCAGCCGCGCCATCGCCTGACGGTACCGCCACCACTTGCCCAGATCCCGCAGTCGGGGGGGCAGCTTCGGCGGCCGGGCCAGAAGGAGCGGCTCGAGCGACTCGGCCAGCCGGGTGAGCATGGCGTCGTACTTGGGAAAGGCTTCCGCGTCGCGCCCGGAGAACTTGGCAATCTCGCGGCGGTTCGACTCGTCGTCGTGGCCCAGAAGCAAGTAGCGGCCGTCGGGAAGCGGCGTCAGCGACGAGGGGTCGCGGGGCAGGATCTCCAGCCCGTGCTCCCGAAGTCTCAGCTCCCGGATGATCTCGGGCAGGAAGAGGCTGATCACGTAGGCTGCGGGTGAGGCCCTGAAGCCGGGCCAGAGCTCTTCGGTCGAGGTGCAGCCGCCCAGAAGGGGGCGTCGCTCCAGCACGCAGACCCTCTTCCGGGCCCGAGCCAAGTACGCCGCCGTCACCAGCCCGTTGTGCCCCCCGCCAATCACCACGCAATCGTATTCGGGCATGGACGATTCCTTCCGCGCCAGGGCATGAGAGATCTGTACTCCGATTGTAAGCTGTCGGCAATCGTCTTCCACCCTGGATTTCTGCGGAGGCGGCGTGGTCTCGGAAGGCTCCTCTCCGGTCCCGTCTCAAACTGAGGATGATCGCGCTCTCCCGGCCGGCCAACCGGCCAGATCGCCGGAACCGGCCACCCAGAGGGAGGGCCGCATGCCTCATAAGTGTCAAAATAGTCGCCAAAAACGGGGATTCGTTTGGGATATCGCTGGAACTTTTGGAGCGATTCGGTGAGAATTGAAAGGGGGTGAGGGTACGCATGTCTTGTCCGACTCTGAGGACATAAGGAGACGTCACATGAATCGCGCCAGACCAAGAGGATTTACGCTCGTCGAGCTGTTGGTGGTGATCACCATCATCGGGATGCTGATGGCCTTGTTGCTGCCTGCTGTCCAGGCCGCCCGGGAAGCGGCTCGCCGGGCCCAGTGCTTGAACAACGAGAGGAACCTTGGCTTTGCCACGCTGGAGTGGGAGTCGCGCCGCGAGTATTTCCCCGGCTACATGAACTACCTTGGGCTGGACGTCAACAACTCCCCCGTCTACGGCAGTTGGCTCGTCGAGATTCTGGCGGACGTGGAACAGAGCCAACTGTTGGATCTGTGGAAAGACCAGACAAAGTCGAGGGCCCAGAAGACGTACATCACGTGGGAATTGGTCCAGTGCCCAAGCGACGTGCGTGATCCGGCGCCCGCCAACCGACCCAATCTGGCGTACGCGGTCAACTGCGGCGTCGTGGATAATCAGGACACGAACAACCAGAACCAGTTGTACGATCCGGTTCGGGCACCAGCAGGCGTCTTCCACAATCACGTGTTCGAAGATCCGCTGTTGCAGGCCGATCCCGCGTTTCGGCGCGAGTCCGTCAAAGTCTCCTTGGATTACATTTCGCAACATGACGGCTCCACGTACACCTTGATTCTGACAGAGAACAACAACGCGGTGACTTGGGCGACCAGGTACCCTCAGAGCGGCCGCGGCGTCGAGAACTTCGAGATCGATTTCGGGGTTTGCTATGACTACAACTGGGAGCCGGATCCGGCTATCGGAGTTTCAGTGGACCCGACAAACCCGAACCCCTGGCCTCCCAACATCAACGTCCTCCGAGACTACAGCTTTCCCCGGCCGTCGTCACGCCATCCCGGCGGCGTGAATGTCTACTTCGGCGACGGGCATGGGAAATTCCTGGCCGAAACCTTGGACTACCTGATCTATCAGCACGTCATGACGCCTTATGGCAAGAAGGCCGGCACGCTCGCGCAGATGACCGGATGGGACACCGGCATACAACCAGCAACGCATACCAACCTGATTTTCGACATCTTCGACCCGGGCGACATCTAAGCCGCCACGAGCGGGTCGATCGAGCAAACCAAGCCCTCCGGTCGCCAAGTTAGGCCGGAGGGCTTCTCCTTTTCTTGTCGGATCGCTCGGCTGACCCTCAGGATTGCAGAGCCGGGCCGTACGAGAGCCCTTCGATCGGCTTCTGCGCTTTGGGCGTCTCCCCGGAACTTGCGGCCGGCCTACTTCCCCATCTTCCTCAGGTTTGCCAGGCACTTCTTGACGTTCTCCAGCGGATCGCCGGCGCCGCGCTCGTGCTCGACGATGTACCACTCCGTGCCGCCGCTGGTCTCGCAGATCCGGAAGACCTTCTTCCAGTCGACCTCGCCTTCCCCGACGACGGCCTCTTTCGGCCCGCCGTACTCCTTGAGGTGGACGGTTGCCGAGCGGCCGGGGAAGGCTTCGAGGATGGCGTACGGGTCGCCGCCGCCTTCGATGCAGTTGCCGATGTCCATCTGCATCGAGACCCCGGCACACGTGCTCCCGAAGAAGAGGTCCCAGGCCGTCTTGTCGCCGACCTTGACGAAGTCGCCGCCGTGGGCATGGTAGCCCACTCGCATCCCGTTCTCCTTGACCTTGGCGGCCACGTCGTCGTAGATCTTGGCCGTCTCCTTGATCTTCTCGACCGACTCCAGCATCGAGTGCGGCATGTAAGAGACGATGAGGTAGGGGTTGCCCAGCGTCTGGTTGAACTCGACGGTGCCCGCGAGGGCGTCGCCCTGGAGCGTGTCGAGCCGGATGTGCGTGCCGCAGCACTTCAGGCCGCCCGCGTCGAGCATCTTCCGCAGGTCGGCGGCGGTCCAGTTATAGTACCCGGCGAACTCCACGCCTTGGTAGCCCATCTTGGCCACCGCCTCGAGCACCCGGGGCAGCTCCTTCTCGGCCTGGTGGCGGACCGAGTAGACCTGGAGCCCGATGGGGATCTTCGCGTCCTTGGGCTTGGCCGCGGCCGCCAACGGACTGGCGCCGGCCAGGCACGCCGCGCCGGCCCCGGCGCCCCACTTCAACAGTTCGCGTCGTGAGATGTTCATGGTGGCTCCCGATTCCTTCATCAATGCGGTCTTGGGTGGCTACACGTCAATCGGACGAAGTCCTTCCGGTTTGATCTCGGCGACCGTGGTCTTGAGGGCGAAGGCTCGGCCAGGGCCAGCCGGGTTCCTCCAGTGTACACGGGCCGAATCCGGGATCAAGCGGCCGGTTTCCCACGCGCGGCGTCCGGGCCGGGCCGAGCGCTTGACGCCCGTCTTGCCAGGCAATAGGATCGCGCCGGGCCATCCGAGACTGCCGTTTGCCTCAGGGAGCACGCCATGCGCAAGTTGACCGTTCTGCTCGTCGCCGCCATCGCCGGCGGGAGTGTGTGTGCGAGCCTTGCCGCGGACGCGGAGGGACTGGCCGTTTGGCCGGTCGATCCGCACGTCAAGGTCTTTCGCGACGCCCAGCCGCCGGAAGCGTCGGGCCCGGTAACCCTCCGGGCGGCACGCAACGAGTATGAGCCGGCGCAGGTCGCGTTTCGTGGACCGAAGGCGCTGGAGGACGTCCGCGTCGAGGTCACGCCGCTTGCCCAGGAGGACGGCGGGGCGACCCTCGGCCCCGAGGCGGTCGCGTGGAGCTTCGTCGGCTTCATCCCGCTTGCGAAGAACACGACCGCGAGCGATACGCTTCAACTCCGCGCCGCGCCCTGCGAGGTGCCCGATCCGCTCCTGGAAGCCGCGACGATCGACGTCGAGCCGAACGCGACCCAGCCGGTCTGGATCACCGTGCACGTGCCCAAGGACGCCAAGCCGGGGCTCTATCGGGGCGAGATTGCCGTCACCGCAGGCGACGATCGGGTTGCCCTCCCGGTCGAGCTCGTGGTCGATCCGTTCACGCTCCCCGACGAGCGCCACCTGTCGGTGACCAACTGGTTCAACGTGGGCAACATCGCCAAGGCACACGGCGTCGAGCTCTGGTCCGACGCGTTCTGGGCCGTGTTGGAGCGATACGCCCGGAACATGGCGGCCCATCGGCAGAACGTGGCTTACACGCCGTGGACGCTCGTCGAGATCACGCAGGAAGCGGACGGCAAGCTCTCGTTCGACTACGGCCGTTTCGACCGCTTCGTCGAGCTGTTCGAGAAGGCCGGCGCGGCCGACCGGATCGAGATCACCCACGTCGCTCACTTCGGCCCGGGCGGCTGGAGCGGCAAGGAAATCGTGTTCCGCAAGGTGACGGCCACCAACCGCGAGACGGGGAAAAGCGTCGCCCTGGGACCCGAGGAAGGACTTGCCCCCCTGCTGGCCGACCTCGTGCGGCACCTGGCGGAGCGGGGCTGGCTCGAAAAGTCGATGATCCACGTGGCCGACGAGCCGTCGATCAACAACATCGAGTCGTGGCGCGAGGCATCGGAGTTCGTCCACCGCGCCGCGCCCGGTTTGCGGCGGATCGACGCGATCGAGACGATCGACTTCTCCGGCGCCCTGGACGTTTGGGTGCCGAAGCTCTCGCACTTCGACCGCTGGCGCGAGGCGTACGAAGCCCGGCGGGGGGACGACGAGATGTGGTACTACATCTGCTGCCATCCCTACGGAAGCGTGTACCCGAACCGGTTCCTCGACTACCCGGCCACTTGCGTCCGCGTGCTGCACTGGATCAATTTCGCCGAGGATCTTTCGGGCTATCTTCACTGGGGGCTGAACTTCTGGGGCGACGATCCGTTCGGCACGCCCCGCGATGGGCTGCCGCCGGGCGACACGCACGTCATCTATCCCGGCTCCGAGGGGCCGTTGAGCTCGATCCGCTGGGAGATCCAGCGGGAGAGCCTGGAGGACTACGAATACCTGCACTTGCTCGCGGCCAAGACGGCCGAGGTGAAGGGCCGGCTCGGGGCGGCGGCCGGTTGGCTCGACCCGCGTCGCCGGGCCCGGGAGCTTTGCCGGCGCGTGGTCCCCAGCATCGCCGAGTGGGAGCGCGATCCGGCGCGGATCGCCGCAACGCGGCGCGAGATCGCCGACGAGATCATCGCCTTGGACCGAGCCCCGCTGCTGCTGGTGCAGACGGAGCCGCCGGGCGGGTCCACGCTCATCAACGGCCCGATCGTGGTCGAAGTGCGGGGGATCGTCGAGCCGGGCACGACGGTGACGGTCGGCGGGCGCCGCGCCGAAGTCCGTGCCGACGGGACCTTCGCCTGCACCGCCCACCCGAGCGGGGAGACCGGCGAGCTGGCCATCGAGGCCGAGCGTGAAGGGCAGAAGAAGTCGACCGTGCGGCGCTTCGAGATGCGAAGGTGAAGTCGGTAGGGTGGGGGCTGTGCACCCACGCGCCGTCTATCGGCCCGATTGGTCTGTCCCTGTTCGTACGTCCTTCCCGTCGGTGGGGATGACCCACGAGCTTCTCAATCGCTCGCCGATCGGCTATGCTGCCGGATAGAGGTCGACTGCGGGTGAGCACGGCGAGGCGCCCGTGCCGCGCGGCGGAGTGCGGAGATCGTGCGATGAAGATCAAGTTACGCTGGACGGTTGCGGCGTTGGCTCTGGTGGTCGTCGTCGCGGCGGCGCTTCTCGCGGCGGTCTTTCTCTGGGCGACCCGCGACTGGGACGCGTTCTCCCGGCCCGAGGGCGTGATCTTGACGTTCGAGGTCGATCGGGAGTCGATGTTCGACGGTCGACCGGTCGACATGCTCGAGCTGATCGCGGCGGTCGACCGGCGGCTCGGCGGCCGCTGGCGCAAGCAGGCCCAAGTCCGCCATGCAGGCGACGAGCGGATCGAGGTTGTCACGTTCACGACCGATCCCGGACAGCTTCGTCGAATCGAGGGCATCGTGCGGACCCTCGGCACGCTTGAGTTCCGCATCCTAGCCAACCGGCAGGACCACAGCGCACTGATTGAACAGGCTCTCAAGCAAGAGGGCCGCGCATTGACGGACGGAGCGGGCGAACTGCTCGCGTGGTGGGTCCCGGTCGCGACGGGTCGTGAGGAGGACTTCGCCAACGCTCCGGAGATCGCGACGCGAACGCGCGTACGAAAGGGCGGTGAAACGCTGGAGGTGCTCGTCGTCAAGGACATCTTCGACGTGACCGGCCAGTACGTGGTCAGTGCCGATCCGAGCGTGGATCAATGGGGAAAGCCGGCCTTGCTGCTGACGTTTAACGAGCCGGGTGGGCAATTGTTCGGCGGGCTCACCGGGAACAACCTACCCGACGAAGCAACCGGCTTCTCGCGAAAGCTGGGGATCCTCCTCGACGGGTCGCTCTATTCCGCGCCGGCCATCCGGAGCACGATCTTCGATCGGGCCGAGATCACGGGGGATTTCACGCGGCAGGACGTCGAGGATCTTGCCCAGATTCTCAACGCCGGCTCGTTGCCCGCACCGCTCAAGCCGCTTGGCCAACGATTGGCGGACCAAGAGGATTAGCGCGTTCATACTGTGCCGCGAGAGCCGCCGACCCTGCGCACCTATCGCACAGGCACAATTCCCAAAGCAAGCGACCTTGTGGAGTGCGGCGACTTGTCGCCGCTTTTTGGGCGGCCGAAGAACGTAGCGAGACGGCTTTCGCGTGAACCGTGGCACCGCTCGTCCGTTGCGCAGGACGCGCAAGAAAGCGGCGACAAGTCGCCGCACTCCAAGGAAACCTCGCTTGTTTGCGGACTAATCGGGGCGGCTGGACTCGGCCTCCTTGCGGGTCTCTTCTCGAATCGTCCACACGACGATGAGTACCGGGATCGCGTAGAGCAGCACGGTTCGCAGCAGGAGAACGAAGAGCGCGCCGGGTCGGACGGCGTTCATGAGCTGAAGGGCGCTATAGACCGCCGAGACCAAGGGAAAGAAGCAGAGTATCGCGCAAGACAGGCCGGCGATGGCCCGCCCGTGCTCGTGACCTCGGAGGATGAGCACGCCTCCTACCACGATCAGCACGGCAGCCACGGGTTGAAGCAATCCGATCATTCCGGACGCATCGAAGAGCCCCAGCGGAACGATCAGCACCGCGACGGCCCCGTACACGATGCTGAGGATTCCGACAACGATCCGCGGCGTGAGATCCCGCCAGTTCAGCTTCTCCGGAGGCTTGTCGCCGCGATCCGCTGCCGCGAGGTCCGACACGGTGGTCTCGAGCACTTCACGATCGGCCGCCACGGACCCGGCGGCTTGGGGACCTGCGTCCGGGGGCCCGTTTCCCCGAGGCGCGACCGACGTTTCGGACGTCGGCGCCGTCTTGGACGCCGAGCCGGGGACCTTCATCGTCTGCCCACACGGGCACCTGGCCTCCCGGCCGGCCATCCGGTCATCGAACCGGTAGCGCTTGCCGCACCCGGGACATTGAAGCGGGATGGACATGGTTTTTTCCCCCGTGAGGCATCACCGGTCGGCGGCCCGAATGCCCCGGCCCCGGCCGGCCCCATTGGGTTGTTCGTCCGCTTGGCCATCTTATTGCGGCTCGCCGGGCGTCGCCAGGACGTGGTGAGGCCGCCGGCCGCAGGATCGGCCGAAGAACAACTTCCGCATTTGCGGAGTAGCAGGCACACGCCGTGTGCCGTAGCCAGCGGACGGCACACGCCGCGTGGGCTGCTAAGAATTTGTTCGTATTTGGGGGACGTTTTTGTTCTGTCGAAGCGCGAGGGCTTGCTGGGCAGGGATGGTCATCCCCAACTTGTCG
>Ga0307378_10004228_pt1 | contig 20649 bp, 14 predicted proteins | sample UN1MG_FD_202238 | JGI IMG/M metagenome (GOLD analysis project Ga0307378, IMG submission 202238) | Soil microbial communities from Risofladan, Vaasa, Finland - UN-1 | ecosystem: Environmental > Terrestrial > Soil > Coastal area > Acid sulfate soil | place: Finland: Risofladan, Vaasa | collected... | reverse complement strand
TATAGCAAACACTGGCCAAGTAATAAATGTTATTCCATGTTCAGTTGTAACTACTACTACTACTACTACTACAAGACCAGTTAGACAATGTTTAGCTACAAGGTGTGATGATGTAGGAATTACTCAAATATTGTCTTATACATCTATAGATGTTTATCCAGTAGGCACAATAGTTAAGGATGAATTTGATTTTTGTTATACTGTAACAAATGTAAGTGCTATTGGTACTCCTTATTCTTTTGTTATTTTTTTATTTGATGAGTGTTCTGATTGTTTAGCAACCATAACCACTACGACAACCACTAGTACTACTACGACAACCACTAGTACTACTACAACAACTACCACATCAGCACCTGTTTTTAATGGATTGCTTTTAGCAACTAATTATACAGATGACCCATGTGATGAAGGTGTTTCTAATACTTATTATAGTGATGGGCCAATTTTTATTAATCCATATCAACTATACACTTCAGAAGATTTAACTGTTTTAGCACCACAAGGGCATTATAGATTTATAATTAATGGGCAGGGTGGAACATGGGATGGCAATTCATGGATTGATACATTCTCTTGCGTATGATGAACTTAAGAATGATTTCAGCACAGCCAGCTATTAATTACTATGCTTGGCAGGTTGAGGTTTACCTTACAAACTTTATTTCTCTTGGTTACAATGGAAATAATATTGATGTTGTTGCAGGTTATGAGGTTTCTGTGCCAGATTCATGGAGAAAATTACAACAAAAATTTCCATATGTAAGGTTCTTCTTTTACGAAGACACAATGGGTAAATGTAAGTACTTACCAGCAATTCAGGCACACCTATTAAAAAAACATTTTAAGGAACACCTATACCTAAGTGAAGAGGCTATATTTTTTCATGATGCTGACTTTGTATTTACAAGGTACATGGACTTCTCTAAGTTTTTAAACGATGATAAATGGTACTTCTCAGACACTATTTCATACATCGGCTACAATTATATAATGAGTAAGGGAGAAGAGGTCTTAGACGCAATGTGTGAAGTTGTGGGAATAGACAAGTCGGTCGTTAAAAACAATCAATTAAACAGTGGTGGTGCACAGAAGTTATTTAAAAATATTGACTACAAGTACTGGGAAATGGTAGAGGAATACTCAAATAAATTATACGACAAACTCTCAAACATGCAACACATAAAGAAGAAGGAAGACCCATATGGAATACAGGCTTGGACATCAAGTATGTGGGCAGAACTATGGACTGGATGGAAGCTAGGTCATCAGGTAGTTGTGCCTCCAGAGTTTGATTTCTGCTGGGCTACGTGTCCATCGTCTAGATGGGAGGACGTTTATTTCTTCCACAATGCTGGTGTACCATCATCTAATCAGGGCATGTTTTATAAGGCTCAGTATATGGATAAACTTCCATTTAATGAGGGATTAAAACTATCTGATTCTAGATGCTCTTATATGTATTATAATATTATTGAGTCAGTCGATAGTTGTTTGATTTAATTTTCGTAAATTTGTGGTATGGCGTTAAGCACAATAACATACTCTGACAACACCAGTGGTTGGACATCTTTTTGGGATTACTATCCAGATTGGATTATTGGGTTGAGTAATATATTCTATAGTTGGAATAATGGAAATTTATATCAACACAACAGAACGAATGCACGTTGTATTTTTTATAACGTTCAGTTTCCATCAATTGTAAGTACTATATTTAATGAAGAACCATTTACTACTAAAATGTTTAAGTCAGTAAGCTTAGACTCAACAGAACCATGGTCGACAATACTAAATACTGATTTAGATACTGGAGCAATAAATAGTTCTAGTGAATATATTCAAAAGGAGGGGACATGGTTTGGTTATGCAAGAGCTTTTTCAAGTACGTCAAACAGTTTTAATTTATTGTCTACTCAAGGTATTGGTGCGATATCAACTGTGGCAGGTACTACAGCTACATTTGGATTTAATATAACCACAAAATTAGGTGTTGGAGATAGGGTATATGTAAATAATGTCTTTATTGGAACCATTGTTAGTGCTACTGCAACAACAATAACAATAACTGGAGGTGTTTTTACGGGTCTTGCTGGAGGATATGTTAGGGTTGAAAAAAATTCAATTGCTGAGTCTTATGGACTACGTGGTTATTATATGAACATTGAATTATCAATAACTAATTCTGCTGAGGTTGAATTATTCTCAATATCTAGCTCTTTATTTAAAAGTTATATGTAATGGAATTTAGAATGTTAAATGAATCAGACTATGACACATTTTGTTCATGGTGGAAAGACTGGAGATGGACACCTCCTAGTCTAGACTCACTACCTCAAAATGGTTTGGGTGGAGTAATGGTATCAAGCGATGGCGTTGAAGTTTGTGGGGGATTTGTTTATCTAACAAACTCAAAAACAGCTTGGATTGAATTTATAGTATCAGACTTTAACTACAGAGAAAAAGACAGACAGGATGCTATACTATACCTGATAAATATATTGATAGAATTGGTTAAAGATTCTGGAGACTACAAGTACATATACACATCATTAAAGAATGAAAGTCTTATAAACACATACGCAAGTTGTGGCTTTGTAAAGGGAAGTACTAGGTGTACAGAAATGATTAAGACATTATAGGATTTTTTTTAGTAACTTTGAATAAAAAAAAATGGCAGCAGTAACAGGAGCAGCAATATCGGTAGCAGGACTTGGAATGAGTGCAGCACAGGCTATTAAGGCCAATAAAGATATGAAGACGGCCGTAAATGCCGCTCAAGTAGCTAAGGATGATCTAGCAAAAATAAGTGAAACAAACGCATTCAAGCAGGTTCAAGTTCCAACACTTGGCTTTAATTTAGCACAACAATCTCAAGCACAAAGAAGTGCATCAGCATTATCAGCAGTACAAAGTGCTGGTGCTGAAGGAGTTATTGGTGGAGTTGGACAGATAATGCGGGCAGGAAATGAGCAAGACCTACAACTAGCAGCACAGGCAGACGAGGCAAAATTTAAAAGAGATGCTATGCAGGCAAACGCTGAGATGGGCATAAGTGCTAGAAAGCAAGAGAGAGAGTTTCTGATTGGTCAAAATGAGGTGATTTCTGAAAATATGAAAAGATCACAGGCAGAGTCAAATAGAAACGCAGCTATAGCGGGAATGTTTTCATTGGCAGGTAAAGCTATAAAATCTGGATCTAAATCTGAATTATTTGGTGGAGAGGAATCATTCTTTGGAAAAAAGAATAAGACGGATGATTTTTTCACTTCAAATACTAATGGTGATAACATTCCAGACTATTTACAGCCAAATTATTAAACTATGAGAAGAAATAACCCCTACTTTGGATATGTTCCACCTGATAACACCCTAGACTGGGCTAAGTTGACGGGTGGTCTTGTCGACACAATAACTGGAATTTCAGAAGAAAGAGCGAAACAAAAAGAAGAGCTCGACCAAATAAACATTAACAATCAGAGAATAGTTTCAACTGTAGATAGTTATTCTGACCAGACACTTAACGGATTTGTTCAATCTGCTGCCGTGGACGCTAGGTCAATGATTGGCGAATGGAACAGACAACTTAAGAATAGAGAGATTACAGCTGCTGAATATAAAAGCAGAAACAATAATCTAATGACAAACTGGTCTGCTGTTGGTACGACAGCAAAAACATTTAACGCAAAGATACAGGAAGCATTAAAAAGAAATGAGCCAGACGAGAATGGAAATGTTGCGGCAAGTGGTGAGGAATTATATAAGATAGGTAAGCTTGCAGAATTTGGAGACCTAAAAAATAAAAAAATATTTATAGACCCACAGACTGGCAATCTAATGACTGGCGTACTTGACCCAGCAACAGGGCAGGTAGATCCTAGTACCCTTGTAACTGGGGTTGCTATGAATAACATTGAAAACATACAGACAAATAAGGTAAACCTTAATCAACTTGTTGCAAATAATGTAAAAAATTGGGGTGATTTTTTAGATGACGAAGGACTGACAGCTATTAGTGGAAAGGGGTTAAATCCTAAAATTGCAAAAGCAAAGGCCTCTCTTATTGGAGTCATTATGAATAATCCATCTAGTATTGCAAGCGTTCTTGATGATAATACAAGTTATGACATTGGTTACTACAGTGGAAATAGTGAAAGAAATGGATTAATAAATAACATGCTTAAACTAGAAAACGAAACTCGTAGAGATATGGGTCAAGATCCAATGACAGATGAAGAGTCACAAAAGTATGTTGATGAAAATAGTTGGATGATGATTCAGATGGCAAGAGATGGAAATGGTATAATGCGTCCTGTGTTAACCCCAGAACAGACAGAAAAAGCTAGAGAGGTAATTATGGATCAAATAGACATACAACTAGGCCAAAAGATAACTAAAGACAAACCAACAAAAGATTCAGGATCTACTGGCGATAAACTTACTGACGCTCAAATTAATGCTCAGAAAAAGGGTGCTGAAGTAAAAAAGATAATGTCATCTGGTGAAGATGGTAAGGTTATAGCAAAAAAATTACGAATTGCTTCTGGTGGTGATTATTATTTTAAATATGAAAACAATGGATGGAGTGTATATGATGAAGATCCAGAAAATCGAGGAGCAAAACCAAAATATACAGGAATAAATGCTTCAGCTGATATGTATAAAATATTCAGCACTAAAGCACAAGAACAATACTACAAGCAAGGAACGAAAACAAAATTAAATTAATGAACGCTAAATATAAAAACTTATACCAAGAGCTAGTATCAAGAGACATGACAGACCTTGATGAGAATTCTTTTTATAATGAATACTCTCAGAATGATAATAAATTTTCAGAGCTATATTCATATCTAGATTCTAATGAGCTGACTGATCTGGATCCAGAGACTTTTAAGTTAGAGTATTTTGGAACTCCAATCATTAAAAAAAAAAGCCAAGTCGAAAGTACGGATTCAAGTTTGGAAGTTGGTTCATCGGAGCGGTTATCCACAACGACTACAAGGCAGTTGGAGCCTTCTATATACATTCTTCCAAGTAATCCTGGGGCACTATACAGAAAAAAAGGTGACTCTTGGTTAAAAAAAATTGGAGAGAATTATATTCCACTATCAAAGGGTGATGTAAGAGCAAGAGAAAGAATACTAGATAAGCAGGCCGTATTGGCAAGCGATTTTCAATCTGATTGGTATTCAAATCAACCTAAGGAAATTCCTGAATCGCAATATGTAACTCAAGAACAAGTAAACAAGGCGTATCCAGATTTACCAAAAGAAAGCTGGAAAGGTGCCACTGTTACACCAATTGACCAAACAATACCTACAGAAAAAACACGAGCATTTGAGCAAGAAGAAGCTAAGGATTCTATACTTCCTGAAACAAAAATAGAGCCTGCAACTTTTGAAGGAAAGCTTTACATGCTAGAAGAGGGAAAGGACAATGAGAATTTCTATAAAAATCCCGTAACAGAAGAAACATATTTATATTGGTTAGATAATAATGGAAAACCAAAAGAGAGGTTAGATCCAATAAAATCACAAGAAGCTGTTGACATGGCCGCTAATATTATTGGTGAGTCTCAAATGAAACAACTATCAAAAATAAATAAGATAGACAAGATAGACCTTAATAAAAGGGACGTAGATAAATTTTTGAAAAAGGAATTATATGGTTCAAACTTTGGTTTTAATCAAGAGGGAAACGAGCTAACCATTAACTCGTATTTTCCAGGAATGAATGGTGATAATGAAGGACTTGAAAACTCAATAACAATTGACCTATCTAAATCAAACTCATCAAGCATAGCAAAAGAATTTCTTCGTTATAATTTATTTACAAAAAGAGAAAAAGAAAGCCTTGAAAACATAAAGGATACTGAAAGTTACATTGACGCAATGATTAACTCTAATGGTAAAATTAAGATGACCAGCGATAGAGTAGACGTAATTTCAGAATGGGCCAGAACAGAGTCAATGGCTATTGAAAATGATATCAAACGAAATGAAGTAGATGTTATTGATAAAGACATTAAGTCATACGAAGAAAAAACAAAGCTATTTAAAAAAAGAGTAGCTAGTGGCAATATGACACAACAAGAATTTGATAAAGAGAACGATGATTTATCAAAACTATATAAAGACATTAGCATAAAACAAAAAAGAGCACAAGAACTATCTAACAGAGCTCAAAAACTTATCTCTGCTGAAGAGTTGATTCAAAAAAAGGTTACACCAGAGGAAAAAGGAAGTACTTTAGGGGCACTTGTAAAGTCTTTTACATCTGGAATGTCTAATTTAGCATTAACTGGATTAGACTATAGTTTAGCTGCTGGAAATCTTATAATGGGAGATGAAAAGTTTTCAAAATTAATAGATGGGAATTACGGTGAAAAAAAGGCAAAAGGGTTAACTGATGCTCAAATTGCTAATGCTGCACAAGCTACAGTAAAAGATTTTGCTAAAGAAAAATATGATTTAGGATGGGAAAATATAACTGAAACAAATAAAGAATACATAAGATCAGAAAACAGAGGCATGATTCCTCAAGCCTTAAACGCTGTAGCAGAAAGCTTTGGTACCGCTGCAACAGGTGGTGCACTTGGAAAGGTTGGTAGCACAGCTGCATTCTTCTCTATGTCATACAATGCAATGGAGGATCAAATGAGAGGTCCAGATTTTGATCACTTAAACGAAAACGAAAAGAAATTAATATCAGTTCCATATGGTCTTGTTATAGGTCAAATGGAAAAATGGGGATTTGATGTTGCTGTTGGTGCTGGTAAAAATCCATTATTCAATAAGTTTGCAAACTATATAGTAACAAAAACATTTAAGAACTTACCTAAGAATGCTGGTTTAATTGAATTAAATTCAGCAATACAAAAAAACATAGGTGCATCAATAGCTAAGGGTTTAATTAAAATTACTGGTGCTGGTGTTTCTGAGGGAAATGTTGAATTTATGCAACAAGAATTTGAGGGTATTCAAAAGTTTGCTGTTAACGAAATATTAAAGAACGATAACTTCAACGAGGAGTACTTTAAAGATGCCCCAGACCTATCTAAAGCTGGTGGATGGTCCACATTACTAGACCAAGGAGTTGATGCCTTTAAGCTAGGTTTCTTGGCTGGTGGAATGACATCTACTGGTGCTTCAGTAAAAGATAATATTACAGATATATCATCAAACAATAAGTTTGATATATATAAAAGTTTTGTTTTAAATACTGAATCAAGAAATGGATGGATAGCTAGTATAAAGGAAGATGAAAAGAATGGAAAAATTTCGCCTGAAGAAATGAACAAGAAGATAGACGAATTGAATAAATCATATTCTGTCTTAACTAAAATACCAGCTTCATTAACTACACAGTCTCAAAGAGAAGCCTTTTCTTTACTACAAGAAAGAGAAATAATACAAAACGAAATAAAAGATAAAGATCCTAATCTAGTAGTAAAGGAAACAAATAGAATAAAAGAAATAAACGAATCATTAAAAACAACATCAGAAAATGCCACTAAAGAAGACAACATCAAGCAACAAGAAGGTACAGCAGAAGGCGGTATCAGCGAATATCAGGGAACTGGTGAAGGACAACAAGAAGTCGGGGTCAGCCAAGGGGGACAACGGGAAACCACGATCAATGAAGCAGATAGTAGCGATAGCACTATCCCAAGCAAAGTACAGCAAGAAGTAGCTACTGAAGTAGTAATCGATAAGCCTATTATAACAACTAACACAACGGCTGAGGTACAGAGAGTAAAATCTCTTACGCCTGAGTCAGAAGACGGTGCTACATTCAATATTGACGGCACTAAGTACGAAGGTGTTGGTTTAGTCGTTCCAGTTGATAGCATGAACACTACGACAGAAGAATTAACTTCAGAAATGGTTGCAGACTTTGTTGCAGAACGTCAAAAAATGATAGGTGATGCTGGTGTCGTTAAGGCTGGAATATATAAGTTTCCTAATAGCAATCAAGTATCAATTGACCTGAGTGTTGTGGTTCCTGAAACATCAAGAGAACAAGCACTTGAGTTTGCAAGACTTGCTGGTCAAGAGTCATTATTTGATCTTGAAACATTTGAAAATATTAAGACTGGAGCAACTGGTGAGAACCCTATGAAGTTTACTCCAGAGCAGCACAGAGAAATCTCTAAGGCCTTAAAGGAGGGTAGAATGCCCAATGTATTTGGCACTACAGCTGAGACAACAAAGAACTTGCTGACAAAAGAAAACGTCAATGAAGTTACATCAAAACAAACAACGCCTAAAAATAAGTTGATTGTGAAAGCCGCTAAAATGGTTTTAAATGCGATCCCTGGAGTTAAGATATACATACACAACAATGGCCAAGAAATGGCTAGTGCTATTGAGGCATCAAAGAAACAATTAACAAAAGAAGAAAAGACTGGGCTTACAGAATCAAGCGGTCTATATGTAGACGGTGATATTCATATTAACCTAGAGTCTGCAACTATTGGTACGGTGTATCATGAAGCATTTCATGCGTTGATTGAAAAAAACGGAATGAAGTCTGGATCAATATTATTAATGGCTAAGGGCCTTAAAAATATTATATCTGACAAAGGTGTTAAACAAAGACTAGACGATTTTGTATCTCAATACAATGAAGATGAAAAGGCAGAAGAATACATATCAGAGCTTGGTGGAATACTATCTGAGGCAGAGCAAGAATTAACTACGACAAAGCTACAGCAATTCAAAACATTGATAAATAATATCGCTAAGAAGCTAGGATTGCCAGTTATATTTTCTGCATCAGCAACTGCACAAGACGCTGCTGACTTTATTAATACCATGTCTAAGAAACTTAGGACTGGGGAAAATATACTTGCAGATGGATTTCAAACAAATATAATTTCTGATAAAATAAAATCACAGATACCTGTAAAAGTAAATAAAAATCAAAAATTAACTTTCGTAAAGCAATCAGATATAATAGACATAAAATCTTTAGTTGATGATATTGTATCTAAAAATGAAACAGTATGGTTTTGGGTAGCTGACCAATTAGGTAGAGGAGTTTATTTTGACAGTGTAATAAATGGAAATCATTACTTAGATGCTGGTCCATCATATGCACTTGATCCAGAAAATAGATCAAAAAATATAATATGGGCTAGTGGAGCAAATCCAAAAACTTTAAATAATAATATAGATCGTAGTGATTATATATTTATTATTAGTGGTTCACCACAGTCATCAAAGTTATTCAATAAAAAAGTATCTGGAATAGTAAGATCTAGAATAGAAGATAAAGTTGATTTTAATGAATTTAAAAAAAGCATATTAAATTCAAAACCAACAAAACAAATTTTAAATATAATAAAGAAACATAATTCTTATGATGAATTGTTTAATGGTTCAGATAGGAAAGCAGTTTTAATTTCTATAAATGAACAAAAATCAAAGAACACTAAATTAAATAAAGTATTAGAGTCATATGATGCATTTATAGATCTAAACGAATTAAGAGATGGATTTTATAAAGAGAATGATTTTAAACTAGGCGATGTAATGCTGGTTTTAAAGCCAGAAAAAATAGGTGATAAATCAAACCATTCTACATATGAAACTGATATCATTGGATCTGTAATAGGTGTTCCAGATTTAGTTATTAATTCTTTTGATTTAATGACAGATGAGGTAAAGAATAAATATAAAAATAATTTAGAGCGAGTACAACAACAACAGATAGTTGCTCCATATGGAATGGGTGTAAAAAATATATCCAAAATAAAATTCCAAAAGAATAAGACCGATAAACTTACAGCACCAGTAGCTGGAAACAAGCTATTTAATGAGCCACTAAAACAGGCACTTGACATCGCTAAGTCGTATATGAAGTCAATAGGAAAAGAATACATACCTGTTGAAAAGATAACAAAGCTAGACGAAGGTCTATCTAAAAGAATATCTGACGCTTACGATAAGATGAAAGATAATCCTACTAATCCTGAAGTAAAGGCCGCTTATGAGGCTATGGCTAAGGAGACCTTAGATCAGTATGACGCTATAACAGCAAAGGGATACAAGCTAGAGATAAATAACAACGAGCCATACTCTTCTTCTGAGGACATGATAAATGACCTTAGAGACAATAATAGAATGAAGATATTCTCAACAGAATCTGGATTTGGCGAGGAGCCAATTACTGACAAACAAAGAGAAGAAAATATATTATTAAAAGATTCTGGTAGAAAGGACGCAAATGGAGAGACATTACTAGTAAATGATGTATTTAGATTTGTGCATGACTTCTTTGGTCACGCCAAACTAGGTAATAGTTTTGGTCCAATAGGAGAAGAAAATGCATGGAGAGTTCACTCTGAGATGTATTCACCAGAAGCCAAAAAAGCAATGACATCTGAAACAAGAGGTCAAAATAGCTGGGTAAATTTTAGTGGTGTTAATGACGCTGCATTTAAGAAAAGAGAGAAGGCTAGACAACTTCGTAAGGAAGGAAAGATAGATCAGGCCAACCAGATGGTTGGAGAGGTTTATGATGAGATGAAGTTTGCTGATCAAAAGATTGGTCTGTTACCTAGCTTTGCTGTCGAAGAGGGAGCTCCTTCTAAGATCAAGTTCCAGAAGAAAGCACCATCTGTAGATAAAATATTAGGAACACCTAAGCCAAGTATGGTAACGGTAAAAGAAAAGACTGCACTTAAAGACCAGATTAAACTTGAGGCAAGGGCTGCCAGAGAAGCTAAGGGTGACCTTAACCAAAAAAGAAAGATGCTTGCGGATACAATAAAAGGCCTAGTAAAACTTGGAAGATTAACTGTAAAACAAGCAGCAACAATAATAAATAGAGTAAGTGTAGTAAACCTTGACAACCAAGTAATGGTAGGTAGACTTGCAGACTATGCCGCTAGAGTATTTGAAAAGGCAGACTATCAAGAAAGATTGTCTAGAGCTTTTTCATTTAGAAAAGGAATCAGAAAATTACTTAAGGGAGATATACAGGCTGAGGTAGTTGGTATGGCCAAGAAGTTTAGCAAGATTGACCCATCGATGGTAGATGATATTGAAAAATACCTAGAGATGGCAGAAATTGTTAAGAATGCAATTAAACCGTCTAGAGTAAATAGAAAAGATCTTGATGTAAACATGAGAGAGTCAATGAATATTGATTCAGTATCAGAATTTACAAATGACGCAATAGAAAATCAAGAAAGAATATTAAAAGAAGAACTACTTGCTGTACACAGTGAATTGGTTGATGCTGGAGTAATAGACAAAAGCATGTCGTTAAGCGATATAGAATTAACTATAAACTCACTAAAAGAAAAAAAAGATGGTGCTGATTATGAGGGAGATATACTAACATTTTTATCAAAACGTATAGATACAATGTCTGCAATAATAAAAGACATTCTTACATATAAGATTAATCCAATGACTGGGGAAGATGTAGCTCTAACTGAGAAAAATATTGACCTGATATCTAGGATGTTAAACATTGACATAAATAACGTGTCTATTAAAGAGGCAATATTTATTGCTGAGGCAATGGATAACTTTATAAACAATAACATAACAAGCTCTGTCGAAGCGGTAATAGAGAAGCAGGAAGGTGCTACTGAGTTAGAAAACTTAATAGCAGACAAGGTTGTTGCTTCTCCACTTAGAAAATACTTTATCAATAAACTAGGGCAATATATGTCTGAACAAATTGCATCAATGCCAATACTATTTGAAAAACTATTTGTAGGTGCAAAAAATGGTCTTATGGTAGCTAAAAAAATGGGCTGGACTGCATTAATAAATGGAGTAAATAAGGCGGAAAAAATGTTTAATACTACTGTTGATGTATACTTTAAGCAATACTCAAAGACAAAGCCAAATGGTAAAAGTTTTAATGATGCTGAAAATGTTTATGAAAGAGGGATGCTTGCATTCTTAAGTAGAAATGTGTCAGGAACTGTAACACAACAAGCAGAAGAGTTTAAAAGAAGAGTAGAGGTACTAAAAGAAAGCGTTAAAAGTCTATTGGAAGGATCTAGTAGGGAACAGAAAATGGGAGAGCTGTACCAAAAAATATACGACAAGCTTAACGTAGACTCTAGAGATATTGATATTATAAGTGCTAACGTAGATAAAATTAATAGGTCTGCTGTTGGTTGGTGGATAAATCAGTGGGGTACTACATATAATGACCTGTCAGACATAAGTCTTTCTGTTTATAATACTATGCTTAGTAGTGATACTTCGTACAGCACAGACAGATATAAATTACTAGACAAAGTAAAACTAGAAGAAATAATTGAACCTAAAAATGTTGGTGCATTTGGTAGGGATATAGAATTTCTAGATAAGAATAAGACAGGAGTGTTAATAGAATCAAACAGACCTTCTGCATCAAAAGTATCAAAGGCAAGCAGATATGTTAGCTTGGACTTTGATGTTAACAATACATCTGCATACAAAGGAGCACTTATTGATATAAATACTGCTGCTGCAATAAGAAGGATAGATGGTTTTATAAACTCAGATAACTTAGCTAAATTAATTCCAACAAAAAAAGACAGAGATATATTTACAGGAAGAATAGCTCACTATATACAGGCTGCTAAAAATAAGAGAGTTGGACCATCTGACACATCGGACTACCTTGATCAATTAACTAATTTTCTTGGTGGAATTGGTGTAGGAAAGGCACTAGGTGGAATAGATCAAATTGTAAAGCAAACACTTCCAATTGCACTAAGTACATTTACAAACTCTGGTAGATTGGATATATTGAATCCAGCTTCAAATGCGTGGATCGATTCATTAGGGATGGCAATAAGCAACCGTGGTCAAGAATCACAATCAACAATTGAGTCTATTGATAGAAGATTAGACAAAGCAAATTCTGGTGCAAAGGTAGTATCAAATTTTATTGTAGACGCACAGCAAATATGGTTGAAGTGGTGCCTATCTAAGCCAGATGTATTCATCGCTAAGTCTTCATTTATTTCTTACTACAAGCAGTACCTATCAAATAATAATCAAAGTACAGATATTGATTGGGCTACACATAATGTAAACCAAGCCGCAGCAGATTATGCTATGCTTATGGTAGATAGACAGCAAAATGTATCTGACGCTAAAATGGCTGGTAAGGCATTCAGCTCTCAAAATTCTACAACTAAGGTTATGAGAAAAATATTCTTGCCTTTTGCATCATTTTCATTAAATCAAAAATCAAGAATGGTATCAGACATTAAGGTTCTAGGAATTAATAGTGGTGCATCAAAGCAGGACAAAATAATAGCTGCTAGGTCATTATTATCTCTTCCACTTGAAATGGCGTTATATCAATCAATAGGTCTAGCAATTCGTTGGGGATATCTTGCTACTGCAAAAGGAATAATTGGAGCAGTTGTAGATGATGACGATGAAGAAAAAGAAAAATTATTGGGCATGGAGATATCTAAGGAGATGAAGAACGCAACAAAATATCCCTTAAGATCTATGGTGACAGATTTTCTTTCTCCAATACCAATAGCTGATCATGCTGTTGTCGGAGGGGCAAATTACTTACTTAGTCAACTGTCAGTAGATCAGGACATGATAGATGAAGCTGTATCTAAGAAAAATCTAATGCTTGAAGTTTCAGGTAAAGAGAAAATGAATGATAAAGAAAAACAAAATTTTATTGAAAAATATAAACAAGACCGTGAGTATCAATTATTTAATGATGAAAAAAAGTCATACGGTACAATTGGTATTGGGTATGATACATACAAAGAACTAATGGGTAACATTAACACAGCGTATACAGGAAAATATACTCAAGACTACATGGGCAACAAATCAGAAAGATATTTGCTTCCAAAAGATAAAGATAACATTAAGAATGCCGTTATATTTGAGGCTTTGTTTGCACTAGGAATAGTTCCACGTGATGTCAATACCGTAACAAATAACATAATAAAACTGTCAAAGAAGAACTCCTTAACAGAAAAACAATATGAAAAATATGAGGCTGTTGGAAAAGAAACAGGTACTAAGGTGACAGGATGGAAGATGGATCTAACTAAATCAAAATCAAAATTAGAGACAACTGTTTCCGAGATTGAATGGATTGAAGAACATGGAGGCCTAACTGAAAAACAAGGCAAAGAGTATGTAAAACTTTCAAAAGCAGTTGATGAGGTTTCATATAGAGAACTTCAAAAAATTCAATCTGGAAAAACAGCTGATCAAATAATTAATGCCTACTCAAAAAAGTAGGGCTTAATATTTTTTCTATCTGAAAACTTACTGATGTTTTGAACAACAAATCCAGACCTACCCTTCTTGAAGTTAGTCTGTACCCACTCTGAGCTAGGTGAGAATGCTGGATAATTAAAGTAGTCAAACTCATCAGAGGTACACATGTCAAACAAACACTGGTGTGAGTCTCCCTTGCTGAACTCAATGTACTTACAAGACCTCAAATCATTATTGTGTCTGATGTACTGAGATATTTTCTCGACAGATCTTGGGTCCAGCTGTGGTTTAAATCCAAACCTTAAATTTCTAGAGTCTTTTCCATGACTTATTATAAATCCATGGTCTCCAATTATATAAAAATTTATGAACTTCTGGTGGTTGATAACTTCAACGTTTGAATGTTTAAAGTCAACGATTTGTTTAAATGCTGAGTTAACTATGTATCCAAATGCTCCAGCGTGATTGTCCTCACAGATGTTGTTACAGGTTATGTGCTTGTAGTGTTTAGATAGTTCGTCTATTAGTCTAACCTTTGCCCTTAGACCAGCCTCAAATGACTCTTCGTTGGTCATGTTCTGGGGCAGTTTGTGACCCTTACGTGTCGTTTCTCCGTCCCAACCATCCATGTAGTCACCGAGCTCATCTAAGATCAGTATATCGCTAGTTTTATTCTCTAGTATGAAGTCGATCATCTCGTCAATTCTATTGTTTAACACAACAGGATTCCAGTCTGCTGGATATAACGCTAGACCCTTACGGCTTGCGTCCATTCCAACGTGTACATCGGTCCATATTACCCTATCAAAGTCATAAGACTTAGGTGGTTTAATTTTTTTAACCGCAACATGATCTGCCATGCACTCAGATATAATCTTATCAAAGTTTATCTCAGTAACATTAAAGTTTGGGTTTCTAATAAACAGTGATGCCTCCTTAGACTTCAACCACATGTATGGTACGGTTGATTGATCAATGTTTAAAGATTCACATGCATCACGAAGACCTCTTCTTTTAATAAGCCTAGAAATTTGCATTCTTAGGGCTTCTGGTTCTTGATCGTTTGATGGGAATTCTTTTTTTATTATTCGAGATATCTCGGTAATGTTTTGAGTTGTATTATCATACAGCTCAAGTGCTCTGTTATGGAGTATATTCATGAGTTTTTTGGAGGTCCTTCAGGACTTTAATTAAATTTAAAATATTAGATTTTAATTCTTCATTTTCGTTGTCCATTAACGCTTCGTAAATGCAACAACTTAGGTCGTTGATTTCATTCATTACTCCGTTAACGTAATTTACATTGCTCATAGGTACAAAGTTATGTATTTTTTCTATTCAAAACACAAAAAAAATTATAATTCTGTAAGCCAAGATCTAAATGTGTTGCCCATATGGACAACCTCCTGATAAAAATCTTCTACTTCTTTATCATTTTCTTGCTCTATTTTTGAATAAATAGTGTTACCAAGCTTCTCTACCTCTGCAATAAATTCATTACCAGATTTTTTTATAAGTTGCCTGTATAGCTGGGGGTACGTGTCCCTGATGTCCTCCATGAAGTCCATCATCACTGGCAAAATACCTACCAAGGCAGCCAGTTTTTTTTCGCTCGTTATAGATTTTTTTTTCGTCATCGCTTAAGTTATTAAAAGTATATTTTATTGGTTTCAACATTTCTTCTTCACTCTGAAAGTCTTCCTCTTTCTTATATCCAAACTCACCCCTGCTAACACTTAGTTTTATTATATCATAAAGGTTAAGGTGCACTGTGACCTCGGGTATATTGTATTTTTTTCCAATTTGTTTTAAGGTCCACCCATTCTCTACAAGTTTTCTAATGTTCTCACTCTCCCTCGTTAACGTCAAAGTATGCCTCACCATTATACCAACAGGCCTTGGCTCCGTGTTTTTTGATTTCATTCATCCTATATATTTGTAGTGGTCTTGGTTTTTGCCCTTTCTTTTTAACCTCGATAAATTCAACGTTAGAATCTTTAGGTATCGCTAGTAGATCGGGTATCCCTGGCTTATTTGTTACAGATAGTTTTATGACATAGTAACCCTCGGTCTCAAGTTTCTTTATTAGTTTCGACTGGATCTGTTGCTCGGTCATTAAATACTGTATAATAGCTACTTAAATATGGTAGAACTTTATTAATGTTTGCAAATCTAACAAAGTTCATGTCAATATCCAAAACTTTTATCTCTTTTATTTTTATACAGTCTCCATCAAGTTCATACTTTGATATCTCCAATACATTTATTGGAGGAGTTTCTAGGTCAAACTTATCTATTAAAAGCTTGACCATCGGGTCGTTAAGTAATTTCATAGTCTTTTTTAAAAATGTTTACGGTGTATTTTTTCTTTGCCTTCACGGCCTTATATATCTTATCTTCAATTCCACCCTCAGCAAATATCCAGTATATCTTATTGAATAAACGGTCCATGGTGGTCATACGATCTCTTGCCTGCCAGAATGATGTAGCAGAAAAGTCGATGTTGTAAAAGACTAAGTACTCTGCGTTCTTTAAAGATATCCCCTCCCTACCACTAACGATCTGCAAGGCTATAGACTTGTTGCTGGAGTTAAACTCCTCGATGTCTGTTGTCAAGTTATCTGCACCAAATACTTGACTTAGTGCATTCAGTTCTTCTTTAAACTTGTAGAATATACCAATCTTTGCGGTCGCAAATTGCGACTTGATGAACTCAGCCTTAGTCAGATCAAGTACCATAGAGTTTCCAGTCTCAAACTTACACGTTCCGCTGTACAGTTGGTGTAGCTTCTGCATTAACTTTGCAGGAGTATCTCCCAGTATTACCTCGTTGTTACCCTCGACAACCAAGTCTGACTTCAGCTTTTTACATATGCTGTAGGTAACTGGCTTCATCTTTAGGTGTATGACCTCCTCCTCTATCTCTGAAGAAAATCCAGCCTCGCTTTGGGTATATGTTATCATATAAGGAGAAACAGCCGCCATAATCTTTGACTCTATTCCCTTTGAATAGTCATTGACGAGCATGCTGTTTATCTTTCTTTGATACTTCATCACGTAGTCATCTGCCCACCTATAGAAGTTTGCATATCCCCGAAATGGTGAGTATATGCTTATCCAAAACTGATGGTACATCTGAGAGAAGCTCTCTGGTGTTGGTGTACCTGACAATAAAATAAGTGGTATGCTTGAGTACCTATACTTAAATTGTTTGGCACCAAGAGATGGCTTAGGAAATGATCCAAACCTGTGTGACTCATCGTGTACCACTAAGTCAAAGATACCGTCAACCTTATGTATTGATTCGTTGTTTGCTACTACTAATTCAAAGTACTCAGAGTATCCAAAGTTATCGTAGTCGTCTTGAATACTCTTTATAGCTTTTTTCTTTGTCATAAAGAGTACCCTCAATGCACCATATAACTTTGCTGTTTCAAATGAGGTCAGAGTCTTTCCAGTTCTAACCTCCATGCTTAGGTAGACTATTTTCTTTAGTCTCAGTATCTCTACTGCCCTATTGGCTATGTCTACTTGATATTCACGAAGCATCATCCTGTAGTTTTTGAATCCAATACTTCACCTCAACTACTGTGTCTGCGTTGATCTTTTCGTCCAGCTTTAATAAGCTCCTTCTAAGAACTCTAAGGCTGTCTAATGGAACGTATGGCAATACGTCAGACGCTCCAGTTATGTAATCGTAAGCAACACGATAGTCGTCACAGCTACTTGATAATTCATTACTGCGTAGAGAATCTTTTCTAGATAACTGAAATAACTTCTTTGTTATCTCCCATCTTTCCTTGATAATAAAACTTGAGTATTCCATAGTTAAAAGTTTAATAGTAAATTTTCATCTTTCTTTAAAATAAATTCTATCGTCTTACCAAGTGCGTTTCTTGACACATTAGGCTTTGTTCCAAATGCAAACTCTCCATAGCAGTCTATCCACCTATAAAATCTATTGTGTGAGATCTTGTACTTACCATACTGACCCCAATCTGGGTATTGCATAGAAAAGTTATTATATAGTTCCTGACCTAAAGACACAGCATTTAGCCTTGTCATGTAGTTGTCTGGACCAGTACACCACTCCCAGAAATCACCAGACGTTTCTGCAATAAACTTTCGTGTAGCAAGATTCTTAAACTCGCTTCTCGATAGTCCACTAGACAGGTAGAACTGTAGGTTTTGGATCATGTAGTTGTCGAAATTATTCCACTCTTCGTCAGACCATCCAGTAAATAGCATGTGGCCAAACTCACTCTCAGGAGTAAAGGACTTGGTGTAGTACTGCTTGAACTCAAGGTCCCACTTCCTTCTCTCAAATGAATTTCCTGCACCCTTGATTGCATAGTTTGTTGTTATAACAATCTTTGGAGAATATTCAAATGGTATGTGTATCTCGTCCTTGTTCTTCTTCTCAAGTGTTATTCCCTCAGTAATGATAGAGAACAACTTCTCAAAGTCAAAGTTACGTGCAACGTCATCAAATACAAGTGTTTGCGTGTCGACCTGTACCCTTTGGTATGGGAAGGACTTCTGAAAACTGAATCCCTTGCCATCTATTATCACCATCTTTTTCATGTGGCTTATAGACTTTACAAAGATACCCTTGCCAGTACCACCCTCTGGATTATCGCTGATCACCTCGTCATTTAATATAACAGCTGGTGAGTAGCTGGCTGGCTTGTGGCTGTGCATAAGGTAACCAAGTGTTGACTCCATAGACTTTAGACGCTCAGTGTTGTCTCCAGAAATATTTTTAATAAACACCCTAAACTCACAATCAACAACGCTTGACTTACTGAAGTCCCTGTTTATCTTTTGCTTCTCCCAAACATGGCCCGTTAATTTTTTGTAGTCAATACTAAATATCTCATCCCTTGTAACCTTAACTGCACAGTTCTGATAGTACAGGTAAGCCTCGTCTGGAGTGTCAACCATAAACTCAGGCTCAATCTTAGCAACATAATTTAAGAATGTCTCTTGAAAGAACTTCGTGTTCATAGCGAAGAAATTATATATAGACATGTCGTCTATAACCAACAACCTCTCTAATACAAAGTCCTTTATCATGTCCTCGTTAACATCGCTGATGGTGTTGTTGACAACTCTAACAAAGACAAAGTTGTTTGATCCAACTGGGTAGTACTTATAGAATCCATTGTTTTGTAAGTACAGCCTAAATAAATGTGGCACCAAGTCAACCTTTCCCTTGCTAGATTTTGTCCAAAATTCATCTTCATCGATGGTCACTAATTCCGATCCATCTACCTCAGACTTTGGGGTGCCATTTAGTATCTTATTCTTTATGGTAGTAATCTTTTCAGAATCCTCAAAGAACTTGGTATTGAATGATGCCTTGTTTCGATATGCACTAGAAACTATTTGTGGTATCTCTCTAGCCATATCACCAGCAGTATCATAAGACATAAGGACTAATGTTGATAACGACTCTGAAATTCCATACTCGTTGTGTGCAGAGGCTAGTATGTATAGATTATTATTTCTCGACCCACTGACCATGCCATAGTTCTTCTCCCACCAAATAGACAGCCTCTTTGTGATGTCGTCCTCGTTTACAATAGTTATTGTTTTTACTAATGGCTTTTTATATTCTGGGTCCTTCTCCATCTCATACCACACCAAAGACAATTCATTTACATGGATGTCAGGGTCATAGGACTCATAACACACCCTGCTTATGTTCTTGCAAGACACGTCAAACTCCTTGCAAAAGAAATGCTTCTGTAACGATAGAAAATATTTCTTATGGTTCATAGGGTCTTTTGGTATGCGGACCAACGCCTTTAATCCATCACCAGATGGAGAGGTAAAGACAGAGTATACATACTTATCGTTTATCAACTCTAATCTTTTGTCCTCTATGTTTCCATCAAAGCCATCGAAGTCTAAACAAATAAATCCACTATGATCAACGATAGAGTTGTCTGCCCTCTTAGAGAAGGTACCAGAAAAACAGATCGCTGGCAATAACTTCTTCTTCTCGTTACGCATGTCTTTGTTTGTCTCAGACCTAACCAACTCAACAATTTCCTTTGACTTGCCAGATCTTATCCTGTCTAATGCAACATTGATGTCACGGTAAAACGGAGAAGATGTATCACTGATTGATTTAAAGTATGTTATCATTTATTATATTTTATTAATTAGACAATTCTTCACTATATTCTCCAAGACCAATCGATATTAAATCTAAATCGGCAAATCGATTTGACGAGTATCCATGCCACATCAATCCGTTTTTAGTAGTTCCTTTGTTCCTTATTCCAGATATAATAAACACCCTCTGTTCATAAGAATTTATAAATTCATTGATGACACGGTACTCCCTACCATTCACAACTTCTGCCCCCTCTGGCAATTTTCTGTCATTAATACAAACTACTTTTTTCATCTTAGT
>Ga0307378_10004227_pt1 | contig 20650 bp, 34 predicted proteins | sample UN1MG_FD_202238 | JGI IMG/M metagenome (GOLD analysis project Ga0307378, IMG submission 202238) | Soil microbial communities from Risofladan, Vaasa, Finland - UN-1 | ecosystem: Environmental > Terrestrial > Soil > Coastal area > Acid sulfate soil | place: Finland: Risofladan, Vaasa | collected... | reverse complement strand
AGCTACCGTCCTACCTGTGTTTTGTTTCCGCGCATATTCGGTTGTCAAAGAGCGATGTGGGCGACGAGTGGTAGCAAGTTCATGTACGCGCTCTACCGCTGAGCTATACACCCGTTATGGGTGCAGAGGGATTCGAACCCCCGACCTCGTCCTCCTAAAGGATGTAAACCTGCAGGCATTCGCCCACACACTATTCATTGGGATGCAGAACGCGACGAGTGATGCAGAGTGCGTACGACATCAGTTGCCTATGCCAATTCGGCTACGCCAACAACGGCGGTTGACGACGGGACTCGAACCCGCAACTCACTGTTGGGATGTACACCCTACGGCATTCGCATTCTACGACCCAAATTGTCAAAGAGCTGGTGGATCCGCTCGGATTCGAACCGAGGACCGATGGCTTATGAGGCCATTGCTCTAACCAACTGAGCTACAGATCCAACCCTCATCTTGCCCTGCACAGACGAGCCGCAACATGCGCTGTCACGCCATGCCCGACCCCAGACAAATCTTGGAGAACCGAGTGGGAGTTGAACCCACCTGTCACGCTTTGCAGGCGTGCGCCTCAGCCGCTCGGCCACCGGTTCTCTTTTATCTTCTTCCACTCTACGTCTGACTCTTCGTCCTCGATCATCTCTGTCAGCACCGTCTTCCACATCCACGTTGCGCCGCCCAAGATGATCGCTGCGAAAAACATCACGAAAATCGCCGCCAGCGCGTGAATACGTCGCCACTCCACGCTGGAGATCAGATACACCGCGAGCAGCCACGCGACTGACACGGCGCCGGCAATGGAGGTGAGCCGCTCGGCTTTCTCGATACGGCTCAACCACCATCGCGGTTTCATGCTCTAGTCCTTCTTCTCGACCAGCCTGTTGCGTCCGCTGGCGATGCCCTTGACGCTGCCGTTGCCCGTCAGGTGCCCGACGATGTCGCCGATGGCCAGGCCGCCCATCAGCTTCTTGAACGTCTCGTCGACGCCTTCGCCGGTCAGCGACGCGAGCGGCGTCAGCTTCTCGGCCAGGCTCGCCGTCAGTACCTTGTCGCCATGCACCTGCATGGCTGCAATCAGGTCGGGCGTGATCGCCAGGATGAGCGCCTGCTGCGCCTCGCTCCTCTTCTGGGCGACCTCCATGTCCAACTCGGCCTCGGTGCGGCGTCGGCCGATATCCAACTCGACGTCCGCCTTCTTCCGCACGAGCGCGCGAGCGCTGGACTCGTCGCGGATGGCCTCGTTGGCCTTCTCGACGTTCAGCGCTTCGGTGCGCTGCTCCAGCTGCGCCGCCAACTCCTGCATGGCCGCTTCCTGCTCGGCCTGCGCCTGGTTCTGTGCCAAGACGACCTGATGCAGCGTCGTCTTGTTGACCTCCGTGGAGATCTTGCGCGCAATGTCCTGGAGCTTCTCCTGCCGCTCCAGTTCGCCGGCCTTGAGCTTCAGCTCGATCGCCTGCTCGACCGCCGTGTGCTGACCGTCGACCAGCAGCTTGGCAATGTCCGCATCGCCGATGGTCACCTGCAGCATCTCGACGTCGGTGACGACCATGCCGTTCTCTTTGAACACCAACCCCTCCCGGTTGCCCTCTTCGTCGGGCCGCCCCAGGAGCATGTCGCGGACCATTGCAACCGAGTCCGCCATGAAGTCCTCGATCTTCACCTTCTTCATATGGTTGCGGACCAGGGACCGCGCGTGCTCGCACAGGAGTCGCACGTAATCCTCGACCTCGAACCACTTCGCGGGCTCGCCCTCGAAGTTGACGCGATACGCCAGCCCGATGCCTACCGACACCAGGTCTGCCGTCTCGGCGCTCATCACGTCAGAGACGCGATTGTTGCGCACCTGCAGGTACACCGTCTTGAGCCGGTTCTTGTCCGACTTCGGCGTACCCTTCGACAGGGTCAGCACGTCGAGCCCCTCGTCGTACGCAAGCAGACGCGGCTGCGGGCCGACGACGACCTCGCGCTTGCCCGTCTTGCTCTTGACCTGCACGGCGTAGCCCTGCCAGACGTCGATCAGGACGGCGCCCTCGTACTTCGTGTCCAACACGACCATGCGCGGCGGCGTGTAACCCTGCTGCCGCTGAATCTCGTCGCCAGCGACTGCCGAATGCGCTTCCTCCGGCGGGAGGAATCCGGCGCCGTAGCTCTGCACGGACGCTCCGACCACCTGGCTCATGATGTCGATGTCTTCTGCTTCCGCCGTCGGCATCATGTTCATCACCGGCGAGCGGCTCTTGTAGGCCGCGCGACCCTTGCCGGTCAGGCTCCGCAGGAACTGCTCGGATACGTGACCCGAGGTCTTCTCTTCCTTCGCCAGCGACGCGAGCTGCTGGTTGTGCACCTTCGCCTGCGCGTTGTCGGGGAACCACAGATCGACCGAGTTCTGCTGCAACACGCGACGAACGATTACTTCCTTGCGCGGATCCGGCAGGAACATCGACGGACCCTTGACGAGGCTCACGGCGCCCGTCAGACGATTGAGCACGTAGCGCGCTTCGCCTTCGGGGATCGCAATGGCGTACATCTTCTCCGTCTTCTGCCCGGCGTAGCGGATGATACCGTGCTCGGGGCGCGGGAAGTAGATCCGTTGCTCCTTGCCCGTGACGAACAGCTCTTCGCCTTCGTCCCAGTCGGTCCTGATCTCGCCTTTGACGTCCGGGAGCGGATGCTCCTTGTCCTCGTAGCTGGAGATCACCTGCACGTAGATGCCGCTGATCTCGTTCAGCTCGATCGCCTTGAACTTCCTGGTGACCGTCTTCTTCTCGCCGTCGCCCATGTCCCTGCGGACGAAGACTTCCGTCGGCTCGGGGAACACGACCTTCGGACCGCGCTCGTAGCGCTTCTTGCCGCCCTCGTCGATGAGGATCGAGTACTCCAGCATCTCCAGCGTGACCGCGTCGCGGACGTACTGGCCCTGCTCGGGAACGACCTCGATGCCCGTCGGTGGCATGAAGAAGCTGATCTCCGTGCCCTTGATGACGATGCGCTTGCCGGTGGTCAGTGTCCCGACCTTCGCCTTGACCGTATCGGCGCCCTCGTTCGGCTTGGGCGTCTCAGCGCCTTCGTCGCCGTCGCCAGTCTCCTGGACCTTCATAACGGCCGTTGCCCAGTTCTTCTGCGCCTCTTCCTCGTTGTAGACGACCGCGACGAGGTACTGATTCGAACGCAGGTGGTGACCCTGGACGACCTTCGCCGACTGTCCCGGCCACAGAGGGAAGCTCGCCGGACCGTGGATGTTCACGGTGCGACCCATCAGGAGCTCGACGTTCGCGTTCGACGTGCCCAGCTTCGGCAGCTCGCCGTTCTTCGCCGGATTCTCCAGCACGACGTAGTCGCCTTCGCCGGCGACAGGGAACGACTGAATCGCTGCATTGATGTGATCGCAGCGCTTGAATGCTCCGTCGACGAACGCCACCGGCCTGTCCGTCTCGGCCAGCGATACGCGCGTCGGACCTACGTAGCAGACAACCTGGCCCTTCGTTGCATCCAGGCTGTATGCGTACTGCGTCGGATCCAACACCAAATCATTGTCCCGCCTCAGTGTTTCCGGCACAAACAGCTCCTTTCGACTTCCTCCGGTTAGTGTGGTAGGGAGCGAGGGACTCGAACCCACAGCCTGCGGATTATGATTCCGCCGCTCTATCCCGTTGAGCTAGCTCCCCAAAACAATACATGCCTTACCTAGACTATCCCAGGCGTACATCGCCGCACCACGTCATGCCTCTGCTCGTTACTGGCGGGTCAGCCCCGATTCGAACGGGGAAGAGCGGCTTTGGAGACCGCCAGTTTACCGTTGAGCTTACTGACCCGCGCTATGTACGATGGCGGAGGGAGCGGGACTCGAACCCGCGAGACCTTTCGGTCCACCTGCCTTCCAAGCAGGCGCCTTGCCGCTAGACTACCCCTCCGTCATTTGCCTTTGCCGTTATCCTTCCGGCGCGTCGCCGAAGCGCGCATCACGCGGGACACCTTCTCTTCGTTCGCGAGCTGCGCTGCCTTCTGCAACTGCTCTGCAGGCGAGCCAATAAATGAGGAAGCCATGTTCACGAGTTCCTGCATCCGCTTCAGCTCGTCCTTGATCGTCTTCTTGCTTGCCTGAGCGGCCTTCAGCCTGTCCTTCGTGGCTACGTGCGCCTTGCGCTCGTCGGTCAAATAGCGCTCAAGCTGCTTGCATCTATCACAGTTACTCATGGCGTCGGCAGCGTTCCAGCCGCGATGAGCCCAGCTGTCCGCCCGTGATCCAGCGCCACGCGCCTGAAGCTGATGTACGGATCCCATTCGGGATTCTCTTTCACCGACAGCCGCGCCCAGTACGACACGCAGTTGTTCGGCGCCGTGTATTCGTCGTTCACGTCAGTGACATGCCCGACGAAGTAACTCCACCTGATGTACTCCGCCACCCATTTGGCTCCGAAGAACTCGTAGTAGGTGTCGGGGTGCCGCCGGTACGCCGGCGGCAGCTCGGTCGGTCGTCGTCGCCGCATGACCGTCCGTCGCTTTGCCGCGTCCAGTGCCAGGAAGCATGCGTCGATCCACAGCTTCCAGAAGTTCGGCACAACTCTCACGATCAGACGAGCGTGATAGTCATTCTTGTTCATCACCTCGCCGTACCGTGCCCTACTCCACACCGGCGGCGCATCCGGACACGCTGTCCGGGTACGCAAATCCCTCAAGTTGAATCGACGGCCCATGCACTCTCCTCTCGTAGTGGCGGCGGGCGGAGGTCTCGATCCCCACACCGATGGTGCGCGCGGGGTTCAAGCCCGCCCCGGCTCGCCTGTCCGGTTCACCCGCCGTCGTCCCTTGCCTGACCAAATCTAGCGACGCCATAGCTCGCCATTGCTCGCCCAGCCTCGGCGGGGCTAGCCCTACGGCAGCTCCTTTTCGGCGCGCCGCTTCTCCTCTGCGGCACGCTCCTTCTCTTCTTCAGCCGCAATCGCAACCTCGCGCTCCGCATCCAGCTCGGCGTTGCGCGCGGCCATCTTCGCCTTCAACTCGGCGATCGTATGCTTCGCCGCGCAGTCCGGACATACGGTGATCGGCCAGTCCTCGTGCCAATCTTCCGGCGCGTCGTCGTCATACCGGTTGTTCGGATCGACGGCGCTTTCCTTCCCGCAGAAATCACAGATGCTCGTGACTCGCTTCATCGCTCCCTCTCCGTGAAAAAATGGCGGAGGACCGGGGACTCGAACCCCGAAGCCGTCTCACGACGACCGGCTGCATTCGAAACAGCTGCCTTGCCAATTAGACTAGCCCTCCGCGTCTTCGACCTCGAATTCCTCGTAGTCCGACCATTTCGTTTTGCTGTCCTTGTACTCTTCTTCCAGCTCTTCGGAACACGTCTTGGCGCCGTCCTCATTCAGCCACACGCTATGGACCATCAACGTCACGACGCCCTCGACCTCCTGACCGAGGTACACCAGCCAGATGCTCATGGCGTCCCCTTCCCTGCCTTAACGTGCAACGCCAATCCCTGCTCCGACTCGCTATGGCTAGCCACGCCCAGCGGTGTACTCCTTCAACGCGTCGACCGCCGCCGCCTGTGCCTTGCGCCCCTGATACGTTCGCGAGCGTCGACACGCTGAGCATCTGTTGTTGTTGCGACACCAAGGATCATGCCGCTTCGCTTTGTTGATCTTACGCCACTTCGGCATATGAGCCCCCTGACTTGCCTTGCCGCGCCTAGCCGAGCGGAGCCAGACCGTATCATGCACGGCCATGCACTGCCGAAGAATCTCCGGGCGGTGGGGCTCGAACCCACAACCTCCGAATTAAAAATCCGGCCCTCTTCCAGTTGAGTTACGCCCGGTTCATTGATACTAGGGGGGTGCGGCCCCTGCCCTGCATTGCCTAGCCGCGCCCCATCCGACCCTGCCAAGCCGGGCGGCACCCAGGCATGGCAAGTCCCGACCTGATATTCTGTTGTCAAAGAGCTGGCGGAAGACCGGGGACTTGAACCCCGAAGTCGATTGCTCGACGGCGGCTTAGCAAGCCGCTGCCTTACCAATTAGGCGTAGTCTTCCATCCCCAGCGCGTCCCGTACCCTGGCTCACATCGCCTATCCGCGCATTACCGAGCCACGTCCATGCCCTGCGGTGTCTTTCCAGAACTTGGCTTGCAACACCAATCCTGGTACTGCCACACCCGGCCGAGTCCGTACCTACCAGACCCCGTCAGGGATTCCATCGTTTGGGGATTGCTCTCGGAGGGTGTTGGGTATGGCTAGCTAGCTGGTGGTCGGATCAGCCGACCGGGGCTTGGGGGACCAAGGCGGAGAGGCAGAACCGCCCTAATCTTGCGCCGCGTGCGCGCGCTACCAGCTTTACTAACCCCCCCAACAAGTGACCCTACACGAACGAGAGCGCGATCCCCAGGAGCGTCTGGAGCAAGTCGTCTTTGAACAACCTGCTCGTTTCATACTCACGCTTAACGGCGGCGCGAGCCTCCTTCAGAACCTGGGCGCTCATCGCGTCCCGTTCGGTTTCAGTCATCACCTCATAAAGCGCCGCATCGATGGATGACCAGTCTTGACACTTCAGACTGGCGAGGAACTGCTGGATACCGGTATTCCCCATCCGCTGTAGGGCGGGGAAATACGGCTCAAGCACATTCACTAGAGCCGCGACCTTCGGATCCGACAGGTCGACGAACTTGCCAAGTGTTTCTCTATTCAGAGTCACCGGCGGGCTCCTCTCCATCACTCCAGCGCTTGAGGTTGTCGGTATGCGGGGCCAGGCGCCTGAGCGCATTGACCGCCTTCAACCCAAGTGCTTGTGCGTCTTCGGCGTTCGCAGATTCAAACCCTTCTGTTTCCTTCACGCCGACGCGCACGACCGTGTCCATGAAATGGATCTCATCCACTATCGCTGACGGTGTGCTGCAGCAACCGGCGCTGGCAACACAGAACGCGGCGACGAGTAGAATCGAACGCATGATGGACTCCTCACTTTCGTCTGAAGTCTAGCTAGTTCCAGCACAGATAGCAAGTGAGTTGTTCAAGAATTTTGCGTCGCGTATCGCACGAAGTCGCGTGCATCGTCCTCGTTCTGGAAAAACCTGTGAGGATCGAACTCCTGTTCGCCAATGCCGTGCAGCCACAGCAGCCGCACAAAGTCCAGCGTGCGCTGCGCCGTCTTGTACGATGCGATCACGTGAGCCTCGTCCATGTCCATGCCGTCGAAGATATACTTCTTCGACAACTCGTCATGGTAGCGGATCAGAAAACTGTCCTCGCGTCCGGCCAGCTCTGAGCACCCCGCTTGCGCGAACAAATGCACCCAATGCGTGGGACTCGTCCACAGCTCCTGCAGCATCTGCAACCGGCGCAGCCCTGTCGATATTGGGAAGCCGTCAGGGTTCAGTAGCTTCTTGATCGTCGTCATCCGACTCAGCCGGAAGAAATTCCGTAGACGGAACTTCATTCGACCGTCACCCTTCGCAAAACGCATGATGTCGCCGATGATGTGTGCTATAGCAACGACACACGGACCGACCACATCGGCCGTGATGAAGCCAAGCCCGCTACGCCACAACGGGTGATTCTGTATCGCCGGCAACACGCGCCCCGCCATATGCAGCTGAAAATCCGGCAAGGCTTCTTCCGGAATCTGGTAGACCGGCGTGGAAAAGCCGACGACCAGAAACTGCGCAACGCGCACCTCCGGGCCGCCAACTTCCCTCGGACCGCCGCACTCTCTCGGCACACGGAACGCTGCTCGACACGCAGCGAGTGTACCGTCTGGTTCGCTGGGTACGAGAAGCATCTCCGGCAGCACGTTCGAGCTGCAGACGAAGAACGGCTCCTCGATCATCTTTGGTTGCTCGCATATGAGGCGACTGTTGCTAGCAGTCAAGCTCGTTATGCAGGCGCGAGGCTCCAGCTCATCTTTGAAGATGAACGTCTCTCCCTCACGCTCGAAAACACACATCGTCATGTTACACCACCACTGTGTAGTCGAACGCCCCCGCCAACTGCTTCTCGTGGGTGATCACGATCAGCTGCATGCCCGTACTGTGCGCATACTTCCTGACCGAGTCGAGGATGTCCAACACTGAGCTGATGTGGTCGTCGTCGAGCATGTTCGTCGGCTCGTCGAGAACCATGAAGCCCAGGTTGCGTGTGAACAGACTGTAGACCGCGAACCTGAACGCGATGCCAAGCATCACCTTCTGTCCGCCGCTCAGCCGCTCCGCGCTGCGCTCGCCCGCCCCCACGGGGAAGCACACGACATCGAGATCGTCCTTGATCTGACAGGTGAACGGCACATTGAACAACATGAGGTAGTCGTTGATGGCAACGTTGAGCACCTTCAGATATGCCTGCGTGACCATACGCGGCAGACAGTCACGATGCAGCACTGCCCGCGCCTGCTCGCACAGTTCCTTGTACTTGCGGCGCTCGCTCAGGTTCTTCGCCTGACCCTGTAGCGTGCTCAGCTCTGCGAGCGTGCGCGCCCGTAGCTCATGAAGCAATCCCAACTTGCCGCCCAACTCAGCGAACGCTGCCGTCAACTGCTCAGCAACCGACAACTGCCGCAACGCCTCTTCGTAGTGCGTACGCAGCAAGCCCTGCGGCTGCTCGCTCTCCAGCGCGGCTAACTGAGCCGTGAGCGCCTTGAGTTCGCCTTGCGATGCCGCGACCTGCGCCTGCAGTGCATTGACCTTCGGCGCGCGCTCGTCGATCGCCTTCTTGAGCCGATCGAACTCAGTGACCTGCGCTTCCAAGGCTGCGAGGTTGTCGACCTGCACCTGCGGCGCCTCGCCCATACGCGACAGCGTGCTGCGCAACGTAGCCGCACGCGTCGCCGCGTCTTCCTGCTTCTCAACCAGCGACTGCACAGCGAACCTGTACTTCTCCAGTTCACCGCTCGCCCTGCCGATCAACGACTCCACCTGGACAAGGTTCTCCTGCTGCTCTTGTAGCGTGGCGCGCGCCGCCTCAACAGCCTCAGCTGCGTTCGGCCAGTCGGTACCACACGTAGGGCACGTGGAGTTGCCGCTCTCAAACGCCTTAATGAACGTCTTGGTATTGGCCAACTCCGCAGCTGCGTCGGCCGCCTGCTTCTTCGCTGTCTCGACATGCTCCGGCGTGACTGCTGGTACTGTCGGCGGCGGCGTCTCCAACACAAAAGTCGCCTCCTGCAGCTCCTTCTCGAACGCCGCCCGCGACGTACTGATCTGGCGTGCTGCCGTTACGTTGGCCAGCTTCTGCTTCGCCTCATCAGCCGCCACACGGTTGGCTTCCATTGCATCGATCAACCGCTGCAGTTCGTCTGAGAAGTGCGGAAGCTGTGCACCGCCGATAGCCCGCTGGAGTTTGGTCGCCCGTTCCTGCAGCGCCTGTATCTCCTGCGCGCGCTTGAGCGCAAGCTCGTATGCGTCCTTGATCGATTGCGCCGCAGTTCGATCGATGAGCTTGAGCTGAGTCTCGGCTTCCCCCTTCTCGTCGTTGAACTTCCGAAGATCGGGATCAATCTCCTCGGAGATACGCTTCTCCAGCTCTGCGATCCGTTCATCGATCGGATCTGTGGAGATCGTAGCGATCTCCTTCTGCAGCAGCTCGCGAATCTTCTCCGCCGATTCAGTCCCGAACAGCCCCTGGAACTCCTTCGCGCGTTCGGCTGGCCGCTTGAACAAGATCTTCTCGATCTCGCCCTGCATGACGAAGACGACATCCTCGATCGTCTTCTTCGTGACACCAGCGATCTTCAGCATCTCGGCGTTGACTTCACTGACGCTCTTGTGCTTCGTGTTACCGAACGCCATGTTGGCTCGCGCCGTTGTGATGTAGCGCTTCACCGAACCTTCGATACCTGCTTGCTCGAAGAACCACTCGACGAAACCAGTCTCCTTCGCCTCCGCCGCCTGCCAGTTCAGATCGTCAGCCTTGCCGCCAGCGTTCCCCGACTCGCCGAGTATGGCAAACCGAATTGCTTTGATGGCGTTGCTCTTGCCGCGACCGTTGCCGCCGAGGATCCCAAGAATATTGACCCCCGGCGGAAAATCGATCGTCAGCTCTCTGTGCTGGCAGAAGTTCTTCGCCACCAGTCTACGTGTACGCATTGCACCTCCGCGTTGGTTGCGAGGTTAGGTACGCGTCTGTGAGCGTGCCACCTCATAGAGGCGAAGCATCAACGCTTTGGCGAAGACGCGCCTCTGTCTCTTGACGAGCGCCTTTGCCTCGTCGTCTGCTCCGTCGGGAACGTACATCGGCAACCTCCCGAGCCACGGGAAGTGGTCGACCACGCCGTACTGCCCGCGATGCAGCATGTTCGCGCTACGGTTGTCCCACAACATCACCGCCGACGCGCCCTCTTCCGGCAGGTCAATCGACCGCACGTTCAGGAAGATCTTCGACGGGGCATCCCAGCTCGCCACAGCGTGCAGGATGCGCTTGAACATTCGCTGCAACCACTGCATGAACTTGTCGCGACGGCCCATGCAGTAGTTGATGCGCGCGTCGTTGCCCTCGATGGTGGACAGCGCGACATCGGCTGCCGCGTTTGCGGCATAGCTCTCAACGATGGCGTCAAGCTGCCCCATGCTGCGGTTTGCCAGCTCGGTGCGAACCTCCGTCTCGTACCGCTCGTGCAGCGACTGGAAGATGTTCGCATCTTCCAGCATGTGATTCAACAACTCCTCGTCGGTGACCTGACCCTGCAGGCGCTCCCGCAGAATGTCGCGTGTGATCGACGCCGTACTCGTTGCCGTAATGAACGTCGCCACGAAGTCCGGCGTCTCTTCGATGCGCGTGCGAGCGTGCGATTCGAGCGTGGCCAGCACACGATCCGTCAGCGCTGCTGCTTCATCCGGCGTGAGCCCGAGATCGATTGCGTCAACCTCGCCGGTAGCGGCACCGAAACCGGCGGCCACTCCGCCGTTGCGCTCGTTCGTCGGCCTGTTCCGCGCGCCTTCCGTATTTTCGGCCTGCCCGTCGGCCGGCGTCTGTGCGACCTGGGGCGCCGTCCCAGCACGTGCGAAACCTGTCTGCTGCGGCATATGTACTTCCTCCTAGTTCAGAATGCGCCAGCGTCGTGGTGTACGATAAGTAACGCCCACCAGCGCTGGACTAACTCCCGTGCGCGTAAATTGATCATGCTGTCTTCGCCCACAAACGCACTGCGGCCGGGCCAAAATGCGTCAGAGATGCGATACACCCGACAACCCTCCACGGCGCCACCATAGAAGTTTGACAAGGGCGACGCCCAAATGATGTACAACTCGCAGTCGCTCGGTTCGTCTAGGCTATTCATCATCGAGAATGTCGAGAGCCGTGGTCGCTCTCCGCAAACACCGTCGATGATCACCGCCAACAGTCGCTCCATTGACTCCATGAACCTCCACATTTGTATACTGGGAAGTTGCCACATGTCCTGCCCCAGATCGTCTCTGAGTTCCTGATCCCACTGCGTTACGATCCGATCAGCAACTTCGGCGGAAGGGGTGTGCTCAGCAATCCCGCGTATGCGCGTTAGCGGTTCCCACACCATCAGACGCCCATCTCTTTCTTGATGTCTGTCAGCTCGTCCGCCGGCTTCTCCGCCTTGAGCAGCCGTAGAATGAAGCCATATGCGTCGGCAGCCTCAGTCGGATCGACGGCCTGCGCCAGACACGACTCCAGACTCGTAGCTGCGACCGACCGCTCCTGTGTTGCTTCACCTTCAGCACTCACCTTCAGCGTCGCCGGCATGAAGAAGTGCTCGGCCTCCGCGCACGCCGTCTTGAGCGCGTCATACGCGCCAGGAACATCCGGCGCGAGCCTCACGTAGATGATTGATCGCGGGTACCGCTTGCTCTTCGGCTTGTAATGCCGGATCGTAGCGATGGCTGCAGTCAGCCCGTCCTCTGTCTCCACCATCAGGTCGACCACCTCACGTGTATCCATCTTCACTCGCTTGACCGCGAGCTTTGCGTCGACCGTGATGAAGCTCTTCTCAATCGGCTCGTCGATGGCGCACATGTGCGTCGAGCCGGGGTAGTAACAGCGCCCCGAGCTGACGGGCAGGTGGATGTCTCCCACAAGCCCCAGCTTCACGTTGTCGTGCAGCCACGCCTCGTCGAGATCCCACTTGTCGGCGAACCCCATGACGCCCTTGAGTGACTGGTGCAACACGACAATGTCGGCTCCCTCAATAGTCTTCAGCGTTTCCTGCACGTTCGCCGCCGACGTATTGTCGAAGCCTGCTATGTTGTAAGTCTTGTTCCCTACCGGCACCCCCACGAACGGCTGCGGGCCGAGCTGGATGATGCCCAAGTCCCCGTGGATCTGTGTCCACGGCGGATCACTGCGGTCGTGCTGTCCCTGAATAGCAAATATGGGGATACTGGCAGCGCGTAGCTTCCGCATCTGATCCATGAAGACCGCTACCGACGCACTGTCGGGATTCCGCCTGTCGAAGACGTCGCCGCCCAGTATGAGCGCGTCGGCCTTCTTCTTGAGACAGTAATCAACAATTTGCCGCAAGCTGCTGTACGAGTCACCACACAGTTCGGGCAGCGACGCCCACGTGTTTGGCGACAGGTGCAGATCGGCTGCAAATACTAACATTCCCTCACCTTCCCGGCGCGCTATTCATCGAACGCCCACTGTTGTAGGATCGGGATCAGTGCACGCGACTCGGCCCGCGTCAGCCGCCCGAGCTTCGCGTACTTCTTCTCCCCGTTGCCCAGCTTGATGAATCGTGTCAGCTGGATCTTTGGCTCACCGCCATTGTAGGCAGCCAGCTTCGCGTGTATGTACGACTGCGCGTCATCGATCTCGATGAGCGCCTCGTCAAGAACATCGTCCTTCGTTTCATCGAACGGCATTGGCCCTCCAAAGAAAAGAGGGGCTCCACAACCCAGGAAGCCATGAAAGTCGAGCCCAATCCCTACCACTCCGCGTCGAAGCCCGTCTCGCTGTACAGTAGTTCTTCGATGTGTGGGAGCCCCTCAAAACTCAACCGCAATTCTCACATACGTCACTGTCGTCCTCAGACACACACTCGCTACAGACAATCTCGCCACACGCACCGCATTGGGTCTGATCTGACGGTACCGTCTCCGCCCCGCAGATCTGACACTCTTCTCGCGCTACAGTGGTGTACATCTTCGGCAACTCCTCCTCGACGTCGAAGTCAGCCAGATCGCTGCCAGCATGCGTAATGATCAGTGCAACATGCATAATGTCCGACATGTGCACGGTCTTCACGACGTATGCGCCCTGCCGCTCGACGTACTCCGCGAGCTGCGACTCTTCGCCTGTGTGATACGCGTACACACAGACCATGTGCTCTGCTAGATAGGTTTGACGCATGCCCTGCCAATCCCTGCATCGCCAGGTCTAGCCGGATCCTGCCAGACCTCGCCGCGCTAGGCGTCTCTGACGTCGAACTTCTCGACAGTGAAGCGCCCGTGCTTGGGGCGCCAGTCGCCGAGACCAGTGATGCGGCCAGCAAGTTCGAGGATCTCCTGCAGTGCCTCGGGATTGATGCCCGTGTCGTCGAAGCACAGCTCGAACTTCAACTTCCAGTCTGTGAACGTCGGGCGCGTACGCATGATCCGCGCGCCTTTGATTACAACAAGGTCGCGCCGACGGAACTTGGTGTCCGCCCACAGCTCGTCCACCGAATGCGGCCCGGTGTAGATGAGCGGCCACTCTTCGAGCATCGTGAACACGAAGCTCTTGATGACCTTGCCCCTCTTGCTGTGGTTGGCGCCCTTCACGAGCATGCCCTCGATGCACTTGCCGGGGATGATCGCCTTACCCTCGGCATTGAGGTAGAGGCCGCCCCGGAACTCCAGCTCGGCCATCTTCTCGTGGTCGGCGTCGGTTTTGTTGCGCTTGCCCGACACCTTCTTCAGCGCCTTCGCCCACTCGTTGAGCGGGTCGGCCATCTGACCATTGTGTACGATGAGGTGAGCTACGCCTTTGATCTCGCACGTAGCAATCTTGTTTGCCACCGATTCCTCCTTCGATTTCTGTTTCTGTTGACGACTACTGCTTCAGCAGTGCTTCCTGCATCTTGTCCAGCAGCAACGGCATGATGAGCTTCAGAATGGTAACGCCCTCGGCGATATTCTTGCTCCGTGCGCCGTCGAGCTTCATGAAGTCCGTGATGAACTCAAAAGCTCCCGCGTGACAGCGCGAGCAGACGTGGAGATCGTCTGCTTTCTCTCGTTCGACGATAAGCCACGGAATGGTGATGCCCTTGAACGTTGAAGTCACCTGCTCCAGCTTGGTGTGTTCGACCTCGTCCCCGCAGACATCGCACATCAGCAGCTCAGTGGCTCTTTTCATTCAGCCCCTTCCGGTTGTTGACTGGTGGCCCGCTCCAACGCCGCCTTGATCGCGGGGAACTCCGCCGCGAGCACCGCAGAGACGTGCTCGACACTCTCATCGAGCGGCTCGGCGTAATCATCCATTGCCTGTATGACCGGCATGATCGCTTCGTCGTCCGTCGCTTGCGCTCGCGCGATGCACAGCTCCTTCGACGTCTGCACCTGAAGAAACTCCGTCGCCCACGGACCGTCACGCCAGAAGTCTCTCGTCGCTCTCTTGAGGTTCGTCTCGTCGACGATGACCGTGCCGTGACCCGCATTGAAAAGCGCCTCGACCATGATTCTGGCCAGCACGCGCACCATCGGCTCCGCCGGCTTCAGAAAGCGCTCGCCGTGCAGCGCGAGCCTGATGCTGTCGCGGTTGACGACCGGGGCCGCGAACTGCATCGACAGCACTCGTGAAACCGTCGACTTCCCTGAACGCGGAAGTCCCATCATACAAATGACCCGCATCATCTCTTCCGTCCTCCCGGTTTTCTGCTGTTCATGTACAGCTCGATCAGCGCGACGCCCAGCGCGAGGGGCCACACGACGACGAAGAAGATCGGCAGTACGTAGCGCCTCCAGAATGACTCGCCCGGGTAGCCCCACATACCGCTAGGGCTCGCTACGCCCATCGCTATCGGCACCCAGAGCGCACCCAGCACGTACAAGACGCACGCCACATACCATCCAGTCATGCTACTCCTCCGGCTTCTTCACCTCGGCACTCAGCTCTTTCAGCTCGTCTTTCGCCCACTCCTTCGCCAGCGTGTAGATCTCGCCCAGATCCTCCTTCAGAGTATCGTTGGCGAGCGCGGGCACGACCTTGATAGCCGCGTACTCCTTGGTCGTCGGGATGAACACGCTGAACATCAGTAACAGCATGCCGGCGCCGAGCGTCCAGTACATCGGCTTGTAGACCCTGCCCGCCATCGCGTTCGCTGCCTTGTCGGACTCCGACGGGCTGCCCGCCGTACACGCCTTGATGGTGAGATAGGCGATGAGCAGGATGCCGCCTATGATTGCTATGGTGAGGCCGATGCCAAACACGAATGCATTGAGGCTATCACACCTCGTCAGCCAGTACATCTCCCACTGTGTGATCACGGCTGCTCCTTTTCGTTGCGCCTGACGGCCTCCGCAGACGCAACAGCTCGGTCCACGAAAGCGTCGGCGCGACTAACAAACATGACCCCCTGGTCGTAGACCGTAGAGATACAGCAGATCGTAACGCCGTCATCATTGATCACGGTCACTTCGTCTACCGCCCACGGACCTTCGGCCAGGGGGGTCACGGTGTAGATTTCAGCTCCGACTTTGAGAGTCGGTACGATCACCTGCTGAAGCCCGTCACGATCGCACCCTCAGCCGGCGCGGCCTCGCCCTCGCTGGCTTCCTCGTAGGGGTTGCCGTTGGGGTAGTCGATGTTCAACTGCTTTGTCTCCTCCGACGGGTGCAGCTCCATCAGATCGGAGACCTTGACGGTCTTGGCGTCAATCTCTTCGACCACGCGGCAGATATCCGCATCCGCCAACTTCTCTTCGTCGTCCTTGAGATAGCGCTCGACAGCGTCCTTGCTCGTCTCGCCATCCCGGACGTAGAGTTGATCGACCGTTCCGGCAGTCTCCAACTTCACAGCCACGTCAATGTATCGACCCGCCACGCTACTCCTCCAATTTCTGAAGCTCGTGACGCCTGAACACCATGAACTTGACCTTCTTGCCTCTATGCAGAACTGGTTTGTCGAACGTGACACACCAGGTCTTGTCCGGACCGCGCACGCCGAAGATTCGTCCCCGCCTTCCACTGAACCGCTTCATGTTCTTGGGCGCGTTCACGATTTTCACCGGGGAATTCCTTGTGAGTCTCGACCTGCGCATGCTACCCTCCGTTCGAAGTTTCCTGTTCTCGTTAGTTTACAGGCTTCTCCGACTGAGAGCAACCCTCGAACCGCTTAGTGAGGTATTCAATCATGTACTTGGTGTAGGCGATGAGCATCTTCGTGCCATCGAACTCAATCACATGATCGAGTCCCTCGTCCTTTTCAGCCTCATACAGCTTTCGCAACCGCTCCAGCTTCTCCGGGGTCCAACAGACCACCGGAAACTCAGGCGACGGGCGGCCCATCACCTGTACCTGCATTCGACTCCTCCTTCTTCGCCGTCTCGAAGACGCGTGCGCCCGGCGCCGCGAAGCCCCGCGTACGCCTGTCGGCAAACGACTTCGTCTCGCCCAGAAGATTGTACAGGAACGCCTTCGCGACCCCATACTCGTGGAGAGCCGGGAGTGCCGTCTGATCCCGAGTCGCCAGCTCCTTCTCGCGTCCCTCGACGAAGTCGAGGAGTTTCTCCAGCAACATCTCTGCAGTCAACTGCACCGTGACTCCTTTCAGGAAGTAAGAACGCGTTCGTACTTCTACGAGTCGTCGTAGTCCTCGTCGGCATGGTCACCGACGTCTGTATCGACAATCTCGTCCTCTATGACTACATCCGGCGTCAGCCCCAGATCCACGCCAATCTGTCGCGTAGCCTGCGCTGCGTTGCTGTTGTCATCAGAACGCGTCTCAGCAAGCAGCTGCCGCGCGTAGTCGACAAAAGACGCGGTTCCAGTAGTTCGCTGCCAGAAGGCTTGAACAGCCGCCGGAGAGGAATAATCCGGCACGCCTACGTGCTCAGGTGCCCGGGATATGGTTACCTGATTGCCCTCTTGATGCACCTCCATTCCCTCACCCGCCTGTATGTTTATGTTGCCTATGCCGGCCGGCGGGTCTGCTGATTCGAACGGCTGTTCATCATTGGCAGGAAGCGGTACCGCGAGCGGTCGATCAGCAGCATTAACAATGGCTGCTTCGCCGTTCTGATCTACAGAGACTCCGATTCGCTCGCCGGGCTCCATACGCGTCAACTCGACGCGGGGGCGCATGGCGCCTAAGCGCGCCGGTAACGTAGTGTACAGCTGACGCGAAATCGCTTCCCTGCGCATCGCTCCTACTATAGGAGATACCCCGTAGGCCACAGCATCAGCCGCGTCGCCCGCCCGGGCTGCGCGTGTGTGTCGAGCAGCTTCAGCGGCTGCACGATTGGCCTCTACCTGCTCCGGCGTTAGTATCTCCGATGAGATCCCCTGGAGCATACCCGGATCGAAATCGAAGCGATACACCGGACTTCCCGGCACAGCTCCCGGTATCGGGCGCGTCTCATTGATCTCGTCCTCATCTACGTCGTCGTCCTCGTACTCCTCGTCATGCGACTCTGCCCGCATAGCTGCCTCAGCCATTCGCGCTTCTAGATGCGAGTAGTCGATGTTCGCGAACGGCAGAACGTTCGACGTGGCCGTCTGTATCCGCCCGGTAGGAGAACCCGCTGGTGCAAACCCCGTTGTTGTGGTGTCAGCCGTAGTCGCGAAGCCCGCAGCTGCCTGATTCCTTATCTGCTGCTGATTTAAAATCCACTCGACCGATGGCAGATCCACTGGCGGCTCCCGGAAGTGACGCTGCCTAGTGAACACGTGAGCCATCACATCCCGCTCGCCGAGTACCGTCTCGCGCGCAGCGATGATGGCGTTGCTCTGCTCTCGCAGCCAATCCATCTCGTGCGGTGTGAGCACTAGCGGCGTGCCCGATACAACCCCATTGTACTGGAAGATGATGAGCGCTGTGTACGTCTCGCCCTCCACCATGATGTACGCCGCATCTTCCGCCTTGTCGCTTTCCGAATCGAGCACGAGCGTTACGCGCCCGTGATGGCGTGTCTCGCTCATATTCGTAGTCCAATCGCGTATACAATTTCCGACTTGACCTCACCGAGCCAAGTGATTTCAGCGCGACTCAGAACACGCTGCTCGATGCATCCGAAGTCTATCACGGAGCGAATATCACGCGTCACCGCATCCTGGCTCGCCCGAACGAAGCAGCGGTCGTGCGTCCCTCTCAGCGCCTCGCGATCGAAGACGACCGTCAAGTCGTCTCGTACCCAAACGTCACTCATAGTGTCCCCACATCTCGTCTGCTAACCCAGGAGCAAAGACGCCTATGCATGTCGCGCAACCAATCAACCAAAGGACTCGGTACCAGAATGCCTTCGACCCGACACGCGCCTTCCGCAGCATTGTGGTAGGGCGCCGTTCGTCCTCGGTACACGACGTAGTAGCTATCGCCCTCCACGTAGCCCGGGTAGCCGACCTGTACTGCCTCGTCGTACACGAGCATAATGCCTTCCCTCGCATACACTGTTGTCTGTGGCGTCATGCCACATATCCCCGCTGCGCGGTCAACTCAGCCGACAGCTTGCGATTGCATTCACGCAACCAACGCATTTGACTGCCACTCAGGCGTATTCCCTCTAATATCCCCCGATAGCTCACAGACTCATACGACATAATGCAGCCGCGTGAGTCCATGACGTAGTAGCGATTGACGGCGTTGGTATGTGTACGCTCCTCGTCCTCGTCGAACACCAGCATCAGCTGGTACTCGGCGCTCGCGTATACGGTGCTCACCTATAACACCCCCTCATCGATACGTTGCTGCACTTGCCGCGTACAGACACGAATCCACTGTCGCGTAGCGTCAGTGAGAACGGTGTTCCCAATACGCATATTGCGCACTACGTCACGACGAGGGGCCGTAGTATTCTGGTACGTGAGCCAATGCCGGGTTCCGTCGACCGAACGTCCCTCGGAATCAAACACGTACATCATCCCCGCCAGGGCGCCGCCAATCGGGCATACAAACACTACCGTCATAGCGGCCGCCCGCTGGTCTCATGCGCCAGGATGCGACGTAGGTGCGAACGCACCCACTCTATCGTAGCTACGCCGAGAGATATGCCGCCAATGCTGTAGTTGTCTATGACAACCCCACGAGCCGCAGTGTACTGTCGGCACGTGACGAAATGCCGCGTACCCTCGACGTTACTGCCCTCGTTGTCGTACACATACATCAGATTCTCACCCGTCGAGAGTTGACGGGTGAACACGTACGTCATATCAACCCCCTCTCCGTCTCTGCGCCTGCTGGCGACGGCGCCACTCGCGATAGTTTTCATCGCTCCAGAATGAACTGACGGTTGTGTTGGTGCTCTTGCCGCCAACCTTAGCGTAGAGACTGCGGAATGACATGAGCCAACCCCGCATCGTTGGCGTGAGAAGTATACCGCCGAGCGCCTTGAGGGTGAGTGCGTTCCCGAAGGGAACACACTTCTGACCCCGCGTGACGTACAGTCTGTCACCCAGCGTCTTGCCCTCCGGATCGTGAATAATCCGTAACCCGTCTGGTCCCTGATGTACAGTGCTCACAATGCATCAGGCTCCGCGATGTCTTCCTGAGCAGCGTCGGTCTCGACTTTCAGGATGTCACGCGGACCCTGCCGTTTGGCGAGCCACTTGGTGGCGTACGGCCCTGCGGAGAGCTTGCCCTTGTTGCAGAACCACTTTGGCCCCTTGCTCGTGACTATCTTGACGAATCCGTACGGTGATTCGAACGTAGCACCATGAACCATACTACTCCCAGTTCCCCGGCGTACGCCCGTCATGCAGGTACCCGTCATGCAGGTAGTCGTTGCCCTTGGTTGGCAACCCCAAGCGCTGTCCCGGCGGCACACCCGGCGGCTCTCCGCGATCCTCTGGACGGAAGCCCGCAGCGCCCTCGTGGAACCCCAGCTCGCTGGTGCTCCCTCTGAATCCTGCAGTGTCCTTCTCGGCCATCGTCGGTTCGTCTACTCGCGCTGCACGGAACGCCAACAGCGCAGCGTCGCCCGCTTCCTGCGCGGCGGTGATTCGCTCCAGCGCCCGCGACATTTCGTCATGCCCGGCGTCCGTCTCGTCCTGCGTCTTGGCCGCAGCCATCGCCGCTATCGCAGCCTCGAAGTCGATGCGCGCGTCGACCAACTCCTGCTCGGCCCTGGCGACGTTATACTTCGCTTCTTCCAGCGAGCTGCCTTGCTCCTCCTGCTCGGGAAGGGGCGTGGACGACTCAACAATATGCGTGCGCACCATGTACGGCGTGATGCCCTTATTCTTGCAGATCATGCAGAGCGCCACGTCTCGTAGCGGATCTGCCACGTGTGTGATGCGCTCGTTGCACCACTCACATATGAACATGTTCGCGCTCATCCGACGCTCCTGCATCGCGTCGTGCCGCTCATCTTGTTTCGCCAGCTCACGACCCTCGTCGATCTCACGGCACAAGCGGTTCAGCGTGAACTCGGCGCGATAGTCCTTCTTGTCAACCTTGAAATTCAGGTCTGCCGGCGTCCTCCGCCAGCGTGACAGCGTCGCAGTCGACGGCATTATGGCGTCCCTTCTTCCGTCAAATGTCTCCTACGTGTTGCACCAACCGGCTGCCGGCAAA
>Ga0307378_10004226_pt1 | contig 20654 bp, 13 predicted proteins | sample UN1MG_FD_202238 | JGI IMG/M metagenome (GOLD analysis project Ga0307378, IMG submission 202238) | Soil microbial communities from Risofladan, Vaasa, Finland - UN-1 | ecosystem: Environmental > Terrestrial > Soil > Coastal area > Acid sulfate soil | place: Finland: Risofladan, Vaasa | collected... | reverse complement strand
GCGCCATCGTGTCGCCGTTGTCGTGGATCTTCACGGCCAAGAGGAAGTCGGGGGAAAGGTTCGCTTACAACGCCGTTTCGCTGGTCGCCCGGTTGCTGGCCCTGCTGATCGGCGGCCTGTATTTCGGTGCGATGATCGACGAGGTTTGGACCGCGCGGATCGCATTGGGGTGCTGTTCGTTCGCCACTTTGGCGATACTGGCGTGCATGCTCGCGCGAGCGCTCGAGCTGGCCGAGGTCAGCCGCAGGAAGGCGGCACTCACCTTGGCCCGCTCTTACGCCGAAGCCATCCTCCTGCTCGCGCCGGCCGGGGTGCTTTGCTGGGGCGTCAAGTCGAACCTCGGGGCCATCATCGCCCTGGGCGTCGCTTCCGCGGCGTACGCGGCCCTGCTGCACCGGCGGCATCCGGGCGTGGCTCGCAAGTTAAAAAGTATCTTTTCTCCCGCCGTGTCTTGAAACACTTCCAAGGATGGCTGCGGAGCGAAGCGTTTTCGGACTTGGAAAAAACCGGACGCAGTGAAAGAAAACCGATGGCATCTATGTTGAAGAAGGTCGTGAAGCGCGTGACTCCGCCGATTCTCCTGGAATCTGCCCGCTCTTTCGTGGAAAACCTCAAAGCGAAAGTCCGGCAACCTCCCGAGCCCAGCGAGCGCGACAGCGCTTACTACGATCGAGTTTATCGTGTTTGTGATCATTATGGACGACATTATTCCGCCAGCCGCTACTATCCTCTTTGGTGCGTAGTTGCTGATCGCCTTTTGCGTGCAGGCGTTCGTTCCGTGCTGGATATCGGTTGCGGTCCCGGCCAAGTTGCAGAGTGCCTGCAAGATCGGGGGCTGAAGCAATATCACGGTTTTGACTTCAGCAAACAGTCTGTTGAGATGGCAAAATCCATTTGTCCGACGTTTGTTTTCACCGCTGCCGACGCTCTGAGCACTGATCTCTACGACAGGGTCGACTACGATGCGGTGCTTTGTCTCGAAGTCCTCGAACATGTGGAGCAAGACATCCAGATTCTACAGCGAATCAGACCGGGCGCAACCCTCTATGCCAGCGCGCCCAACTACCCCGATAAGGCGCACGTGAGAGTTTTCTCGAGTTGCGAGGAGGTGCGCGAAAGGTATGGCATCATGTTTGACCGGTTTCGGGTCGATGCGATCTTGGCAAACCAGATTACCCAGGAAGGCCAGATCCTTTACGTTTTCGAAGGAGTCAAAAAATAAGGGCAACCCGGAGATGGGCAAGGCCCCCAGGGCCGACCTCTCTCTTGCTCCAGCGACCGTTTTGGGGATAATGGATTGCATCGTAGGAATTCTTTTCAAGGAGGGTGGTTGGAGGACGTCTCGAGTGGCGTAGATATCGATGAAGGACCCTTTCGACCCATACCGCAAGTGGCTTGGCGTCCCCCCGCAGGACCAGCCGCCTCATCATTACCGGCTGTTGGGAATCGAAGCGTTCGAGTCGGACCCGGACGTCATTTCCACCGCCGTGGACGGCCGGATGGCCCTGATCAAGAACTTCCAGTCCGGCAAGCACTCGGCCGAATCTCAGCACATCCTCAACGAGATCGCCGCCGCGAAGGTCTGCCTGTTGAACGCGGAAAAAAAGGAGCAGTATGACCGGCAGTTGCGGCACCAATTGAAAGAGACAAAAAAGCGACCGCCGAAGGCCGCCCCGCCGGGTCCTCCCAGGCGAGAATCCAGGCCCGATTCGGAGATTCCTCCTCTGGCTCCGATCCCGCAAATCGACACCTCGGCCGCCGGCACGTCCGTGTCCCACCGCGCCCGAAAGGGAAGCCCGCAGCAGTTCTACCTCATCCTCGCCGCCGCCGGCGTGCTTGTGGTCGGACTGTTGGTGTTCCTGCTGACCCGCGGCAACGATGCCTCGGCCGAGCCATCCGCGCTGTCGAAGTCGTCCGCGGAGGAGGGGCCGGGCGACGTTTCCCTCCCGGAAAAGACGCAAGATGAGCGGGTCATCGTCCCGCCGGCAGAGCCTCCCGTCGATCCGCCGATTGGTCCGCCGATTGGGCCACCAATGGATCCACCCGTGGAACCGCCGGTCGCTCCGGTCGATCCGCCCGCAAGCGATCCGGACCGCTTGTTGTCCGACCTGCTCAACCCGCCGGATTCCGGCCACACGCAGTCGGGCAACGCGACGGTTGAAGAGCCGAATCCCGCGAGAAGGCTGCCCATTCCCGAAATGGAAGCACAGCAAGAGGCCGAAAAGCGGATTCGGGAGATCTACAAGAACGAATTCGCCGCGGCCACGACCCCCGACGGGAAGCTCGACCTGGTGGAGGACCTCTCGGCACAGGCCGCCGAGACCACGACCACCCCGACCAACCGTTTTGTCCTGCTGAAGCTTGCCTTCGGGCTGGCGACCGAAGCGGGCGATCTGGCCAAGTCGTTGGAGATCGCCGACCAAATGTGCGGGCAATACGAACTGAACGCGCTCGGCGTAAGGACCCATGGCGTCAAGGCGGTCGTCGAGTCGATCCGTCCCGGACAGCCGACCAAGGCCGAGAGCGGGCAGATCGTGGATACCGCGTTGCGGCTGGTCGACGAGGCGCTGCAAGCCGACGACTTCCGACTTGCGCTCGATTTGGTCGGCGCGGCCGCCGACGCCGTCGAGAAGGAACGGGATCTCTCCGTTCGTCGGGGGTTGGCCGCCGGGGTGATGGAACGCAGCAAAGAGGTCCGACGCCTGAAGTTGAATTTCGACAATGACGTCGCCCCCGCGTTGGCCCTGCTGGCCGAGAATCCCGACGACGCGGACGCCAACGAGACGGCGGGACGATGGTACTGTTTCAGCGTGGATCACTGGGCCAAGGGCCTGCCTTTGCTGGCCAAGGGCGCCGACGCCGAACTGGCCGTCTTGGCCAAGCGCGACGCGGCCGGCTCGGACGACCCGACGCAGCAGAAGGCGTTGGGCGACGCCTGGTGGAGCCTGGCCCAAAACGAGAGAGGACCGCAGGGTCAGGCCATGCGCACGCGGGTCGTGTACTGGTACCGATGGGCCGAGTCGGGGCTGGACGGCCTGGCCAAGAAAGAAGTCCAGAACCGGCTCCGAGAACTCGAACCGGAGGCGACCCCGGGAGTCGCCGAGGACCGGCCGTCGGGAAACGTGGCCTTGGCCAGCAACGGCACCAAGGTCACCGGTACGATCAACCGGGCGGAGTTCCTGCTCGACGGCAGGCTGGAGGCCACAGAACACGGCGGGTTCGCCTGGGTCAAGTGTCCGGCCGAATGGACCATCACTTTCGACAAACCCTACCCGCTGCGGGAAATTCGGATTCACTTGTGGAATCAGACCGGGGACCGTTTGTATCGCTATGCCGTCTTTGCCTCTCCGGACGGCCAGAAGTTCGCCCCCTTGGCCGATCGCAGCGTCGGGGTGTGGACGAATCGGCAGGATATCCCTTTTCCCGAGCGCAAGGTGAAGGCGGTCAAGTTGCTGTGGTTTTGGCAGAACAAGACCAATGAGGTGCACGTGATCGAATTCGAGGCCTACTGCATTCCGCCGGATCGGGCTCCCCGGTGATCGTCACAACTCTTCCCCGCATGCCCTCCTCGTTGGGCCGACTGAAGAACTCAACTGCGTGTTGCCGGAAGTCAACAACCGCCACCATGGTTCGGCACGGCGCGGCGGGCGGGACGGCCCGTGCGCACCGGCATCAGCGGCACTACTCGCACAATCCGACGCTCTGCCTTCCTCGTCCGGTCGGCGGCACCCCATTTGCAGAATTTACAGGGACGGCGAAGTATCGGAGCCGGAAGGGACCGGAAAACGTTTGATGCCAGACTCCACGACGTTGAAGAATGTCCTCTTTGCCGCCTACTGGTTTCCACCCGGTGGCGAGCACGGCGTGCAGCGGGCCGCGAAGTTCTGCAAGTATCTTCCGGATTTCGGCTACCGGCCGCTGGTGTTGACCGGACAGGAGAAAGATATTCGACACAAGCTCGATCCATCTTTGCTGGCGGACGTTCGGGACACGAAAGTTTTCCGCTGCGCCGGTTTCGAGCGTTTTCTGGTGCAGTTGCCGCTGAAAATGGGCTTGGAGGTGCTGCTTTGGCTGGTACTCCGACCCGACCAGAATGTGCTGTCGTGGTTGCCCGCGGCAAGGCGAATGGCGTCGAAGATTGCAGAAGAATATCCGATCAGCGCGATTTATGCCACGATGCTACCCATGAGCGATGCCCTGTTGGGACTGAAATTGAAGAAACTCCTGGGTGTGCCGCTGATCGTGGACTACCGCGATCCGTGGACGACTTGCGCCCGATCGGTCTGGCCGACGCGTTTGCACTACTGGTGGGAGTCTCGTCAGGAGCGTCGGGTGTTGAGCGAGGCGGACGCCGTGGTGGTGGTCACCCCGACGATGAAGGAACGCCTCGTCCGCAAGTTTCCGGAGTGCGAAGGCAAGACCCACGTCATCTACAACGGTTTCGATCTCCAGGACTTACCGCCGGAACGAGAAGCCCCCGGCAAGGGCCCGTTGCGGATCGGCTTTGCGGGCGTCCTGACCGGGCACGACAGCCGCCAACGTGGCGCACGCTTGGGGATCCTGTCGAAGTTCTTCTGCTATAGGAACGAACTTACCGACTACTCGACCGGCTCTCCCTACTACCTCTTGCACGCGCTTCGCGCGTTGCTCGACGAGAGTCCGGACCTGGCCGGACAGATCAGCCTCACGTTTGCCGGGAAGTTCGGCCAGAGCAATTGGCAGGTGGTCGAAGAACTCGACCTTCAGGGCGTCGTTTCGTTCAAGGGCTACATTCCCCACAACGAGAGCATCCGCTTGCTCTCCGACTCCGACGTACTGTTCATGCCCATGCAATCCCCACCGGATGGGCAGCGCAGCTACAATCTCTCCGGCAAGATTTTCGAATACCTGGGCACGAAAAGACCCATCCTCGCGACCGTGCCGGAGGGAGATCTTCGCGACGTGCTCGATCGGGCTCGCGCCGGCTGGTGCGTCGATCCGCGCGACGTGGACGGGATCAAGTCGCTGCTCGGGAAACTGGTGAAGAAGAAAATGGCGGGGACGCTCAGCACAACTCAAGATCAGCAGTACGTGATGCAGTTCGAACGTCGAGAATTGACCAGGCAGCTTGCAGAACTGTTGGATTCCTTGACGTCCAACGGGAAGAAAAAGGTTATGCCGTGAATATGAAGACCCGCCTCAAACAAGGGATCAAGAGCCTGCTCTGCGTCAAGGCGTTCAACGCGGCGTTGATACCGGCCGCAAGACTGTGCTCGCCGATCCTGCCGCAGCGTGTGCTTCAGAAGATCCCCTACGTCGGCCAAACGCGATTGCGCCTGCCCGATTCCAAAGAAGTGGTCTTGGAATCCGACGGAAACGATCCCGTCGCCACGATGGTCTTCTGGGGCGGAATGCAGGGTTTCGAGGCCAGCGCCCTGCGGCTGTTCCTCGAACTCGTGAAGTCCTCGGAAGTCATCTTCGACGTCGGGGCGAACACGGGAATCTACACGCTGATTGCGGGGATTGCCAATCCCCGGAGCAAAGTGTACGCGTTCGAACCGGTCCCGAGGGTCTGCGGCTATTTCGAAAGGAACGTGGAAATCAATCGACTGACCAACGTAGAATTGCACCGCGCTGCGCTGACGAACTACGACGGGGAAATCGAACTCTACGTTCCTCCGAAAACTCTCCCTTCCTCGGCTTCCACCTTGAAAGGATTCGTGGCGAACACGGAAGCCCTGCGCGTCGAGGCACGAACCATCGATTCCTTCGTCGCCCAGCACGAGATCCCCAGGGTCGATTTGCTGAAAATAGACACCGAGGCCACCGAACACCTGGTCTTGGAAGGTGGCAGGAAAACGATAGAACGAGACAAGCCGGCGATCATCTGCGAGGTCTTGCCGGGCCGAACGGAGTCGCAATTGCACGCCGTGATGGACGGCCTGGGATTCAAGTACTTCTGGATCTCCGGCGAAGGTCTGGTGGAGAAGCAGAAGATTGTCGGAGATCCCACCTACAAGGAGGCGAACTACCTGTTCATTACGGAAGAAAAGTTGATCGCTTCCTCAATCCGGGAGAACGTCGGATGAATATTCAGTGGACCGGTGCCCTGATCGTCTGGTTGGTCGTCTGCGTCGTTGCAGGGCACGTCGCCTTGGCCCTCGGCGCGCGGAAGATCCATGCGATGTTCTTGATGGCGGGGGCGTTCCTCCTGTTTTCCCCGGTTTCCGGAGCCATGGGAATTCCCGCGGCGATCAGCTCCCCGGCGAAGTTCGCCCGCGTGTACACGACCATCTTGATGATATTGCTGGGGATCTCCTTCTATCGAGTCGGCCGTATCGGGCCGGCGGCAAAGGTCTTGCTCGTGTTTACCGTCTACTATGTCGTTTCGGCGATGTGGGGTGAAACGCCCATCGCCGGATTGATGTACAAGGGCGGCGTCTTCGGGGCGACCGTTCTGGCCGGCGTGGTCTTGGCCCTCTCCACGCCGAGCATCGCGACGTTCCGCCGTGGGCTCCGGTTCCTGGCCGTGCTCACCGCGATTCTGGGGGCCGTCGTGGTCGTGTACTCCATCCAAAACCCGCAGGAAGTATTCCGGTACGGCCGGCTCGACGTCGCCGGCTTGCTGCCGATTCGCGTGGCCATGTCGATGGCCACCGGCATCCTGATCTGGAGCTATCTCGCCGTGTACGATCGTTCTCGCCTGTGGCGATGGGCGGCGTGGCCGATCTGCGGAGTCCTCAGCAGCGTCGTCGTGTTGACGGGGAGCCGAGGCGCGGCCGCCACGGTCCTCGCCGGGTTCTTCATCCAGGCGGTACCACTGATGCGCCGAGGCCGACAATTCCTCGTGACCACCGTCATGGCCACGATCCTGGTCGGAGTGGCCGTCTACTACATCGGCGAATCGGCCGGGGCGCTCCGAATGACCTCCACTTTGGACACCCGGGGTCAACGTTGGACGAGGACCTGGAACCTGTTCCTGGAGTCACCCGTGATCGGACGAGGTTGGATCGGCACGGAACGCACGCATTCGGCATGGAACGCCCACAGCACCTATTTCCAGATCGCGCTGGAGACCGGGGCGGTGGGCGTGTTCGTGATGTCCGCGTGTCTTCTTCTGGTCGCTTACTTCGCTTGGCGTTCATACAAGTTCATGCGTCGTTTTCCAGGCGTTTCCGGAGAAACCATTCTGGTGGCAAGCATCCTCGGTTCCTTGATGGTCGACGCGCTGAGCGACTCCGCCATGGTTTTCGGATCCATGCCGAACACCCTCTTCCTCGGGTTCGCCGTCGGCATGATCGATCGTCTTCCCGGGTTGGTAAGAACCGAAATGGCACGCGCCGCGATCCGCTGGAGGTACATGGCGGCCGTGCGGCGGTTCTTCAGGGGCCTGCCTCCGGCGCGTCCCAAAACGGCAACGTAGTGCAACCGTAACAGTCTCGGTACCCTGATTGGTGCCGGATCCTCGCAACAGCTATCTTCCTCGCCGAAACGGCAGACCATGCGAACGCTTCATGTGACCTACAGCCTTGATCCGCGTACCGGCGGCCCCGGCCACGTGATCCGCCACGTGATCCGGGAACAGATCCGCTGCGGCTGCGAAGTCGCTCTGCTCTCCACGGCGATTCAGGCCCGTACGTCCAACCGACCCCAGGACGAATACGAGAAAAGCATGTTCGCGGACCCGGATTTCCAGGGCGCCGAGATCTTCATGGGCAAGTGGTACGGGCACCGCCGACCGTGGAGGGCCCTGTCGTTCTCTCCACAATGCCACCGGTGGCTTCGCCGGCGGTTGTCGGACGAACGGCTTGCCCCCGACGTGGTTCACATTCACAGTATTTTTCACTACGTCACCACCATGGCCGCCATCGAGGCCCGCCGCCGCTGCATCCCCTACATCATCGAGCCGTACGGATGTCTCGACGTGTTTCCGCTGCGCCAGGGGTACGCCTGGCTGAAGCGGCTGTTCATGCGGTGGTTCATGTGCCGCAACCTGCGGTACGCCGCCGGCATCCAACCGGCCTCGGACTTCGAAGCCGATCAAGTAAGCCACTGGGTGTCGCGGCAGAGCATTCACGTGATTCCCCACGGCGTAGACGTGCCGGTGTTCGATCCCGTCGAGGCGGCGCGCACGTTTCGCGCCGCGTTTCCCCAGATTGTCGGCCGCCGCGTGATCCTCTGCCTGGGACGCATCCACGCGGTCAAGCGGCCCGAGTTGATCGTCGAGGCGATGGCCCTGTTGCGCCGCGAATGCCCGGACTTGATCCTCCTGGTCGGCGGGGGCAACTCGGGCCACTTGCCGGCCCTTCAAGACGCCGTGCGAAAGCACGACCTGGAGGCCTCGGTGGTCTATTGCGGTTTTATCGAGGGAGATCTGAAACCCGGCGCCTTCGCCGTCGCCAACCTGCTGGCCCAACCGTCGGCCCACGAGAACTTCGGGGTCTCGTGCATCGAAGCGATGGCCCACGGCGTTCCCGCCCTGGTCACGCCCGAGGTGGGCAGTTGCGTACACGTCGAGAAGAGCGGCGGCGGGATCGTCGTCGAAGGAAACGCCCGGGCGATTGCCCAGGGGATACGAACGTTGCTCCACGGCGATCGCGAAGCCCTCGGCCGGCGAGGGCGCCGATACGTCGAACAGAACCTGTCCTGGCCGGTGATCGTCGGGCAGATCAACGATCTGTATCGACACGTCGTCGACCGAAACGCAAAGGCTCGCGGTAACGGAAGGTGATAGGTTGCCGAGTTTGTCCGGCAGAGCCCGGCGTATCTCGCGGCAGTTCGTCTGCGGGGGATATGCCCAGCGGGTGTAGCACGATGTTGCGCAGGAGAGTTGATGTCGCGCTTAGAGGCCGTTTACCAGAGATTGCCGATCTGGATGCAGCACACCATCTGCAGCGGGATCGGCTGGCGCGTGCAACGGACCCGGTTCGGGCCCGGCTTTCGACGCCATCTTGAACAGGCCGAAGAACGAATGAAATGGTCCGAAGATCGGCTCCTGGCCTATCGCGATGAGCGACTGCGCACGTTCGTCGGGCACTGCGCCAAGACCGTGCCGTACTACCGCAATCTGTTCGACCGCCTCGGCATCACGCCCGAACAAATCCGGACCGTGGACGACCTGAAACGACTCCCCGTCCTGACCAAGGAAGAAGTGCAGTCCAACCACCCGGATCTGCTCTCCAAGGCCGTGCCGTGGCGGCGACGCCTGATCGTGCGGACCAGCGGGACGACGGGAAGCAGCCTGAGCTTTGCCACCACGCTCGACGCCATCCAGCAGCAATGGGCCGTCTGGTGGCGATACCGACGCTGGCACGGGATCGAACCGGGTACCTGGCACGGGGTTTTCGGAGGGCGATCCGTCGTCCCGCTGACGCAGAAATCTCCGCCGTTCTGGAGAGACAACCTGCCGGGACGCCAGATCTTCTTCAGCGGCTACCACATGAACTCGGAGAACCTGCCTGCCTATATCGAGGAAATCCGCCGCCGGCAGCTCCCGTGGCTGCACGGCTTTCCCTCCCTGCTGACCCTGTTGGCGATCCACCTGCTCGACACCAAGACCGATCTGGGATATCCGGTCCGCCTGGCCACCATGGGCGCGGAGACCCTGCTGACGCAGCAGGCGAACCTGATCGAACAGGCCTTCGGGGTCCGTCCCAGGCAGCATTACGGCCAGATCGAGGGCGTGGGCAACATCTCCGAGTGCGAGCAGGGCCAACTGCATGTGGACGAAGATTTCGCCGCCGTGGAGTTCCTCCCCAACACGGACGGCCCGGGATATCGGATCCTGGGCACGAACTTCTCGAATACGGCTACGCCGATGCTCCGCTACGATACCATGGACATCGTCGCGCTCTCCGACGCCCCCTGTTCCTGCGGCCGGCCGGGACGCATCGTGCAAAGCATCGACGGACGTTGCGAAGACTACGTGGTGCTGAAAAACGGCACCCAGGTGGGGCGAATCGGTCGCATCTTCATGCACGTCGTGAATATCCGCGAGGCCCAAGTCTATCAGAAGGAAGCGGGCGAGGTCTTCATCCGCGTCGCGCGCAGCGACGGCTACACGGCACAAGACGAGAAAGATCTGTTGCGGGAAGCGCGACTTCGACTCGGAGAGGACGCCAAGATCCATATCGAATACCACGATCGACTCGAGCGCTCCGCGGCCGGCAAGCTGCGGCTGGTCGTCTCCGACCTCAAACGGGGAAAAATGGAGGCCATCCTCGCTCGGCCTTCGCTTGCCGAGGCCAAACGTCAGCAACGCGAAATACTCAAACGGTCAGAAACTCCGGCTCAGGACGCGAGGTCAGAAACTTGAAACAGATCACGCAGAACATGCGAACCGGCAAGCTCTCGGTCGAAGAAGTCCCGGTCCCTCTCTTGCGAGAACAGGGCATTCTGGTGGCCAATCGGGCCTCGCTGCTCTCGGCCGGCACCGAACGGATGATGCTCCAACTGGCCAAGAAGAGCCTGGTGGGCAAGGCCCGCGAGCGGCCCGATCTGGTCCGCAAGGTGTTCGACAAGATCCGCCGCGACGGGTTCCTGGCCGCCTTCAAGGCCGTTCGCGACCGGCTGGACACCGAGATGCCCATGGGCTACAGCGCCTGCGGCCGGGTGATCGAGGTCGGCGCGCAGGCCGGGCAGTTCGAGGTCGGCAAGCTCGTGGCCTGCGCCGGGACGAAATACGCCAACCACGCGGAAGTCAATTACGTGCCGCGGTTGCTGGCCGTGCCCGTTCCGCCGGGCGTCGCCGCCGAGGCCGCCGCCTATGCGACCGTGGGCACGATCGCGCTGCAGGGAATTCGCAACGCCGATGTGCGGTTCGGCGAAACGGTCGTCGTGCTCGGACTGGGATTGATCGGACAGCTTACCGTGCAGATTCTCAAGGCGGCCGGCTGCCGCGTCGTAGGGCTGGACCCGGCGGCGGATCGCGTCGAACTGGCCGTTGCGGGCGGGGCCGATCTGGCGCTGGTCATCGAAGGGGACCGCACGGAGAAGGAAGTGCTCGCCTTCTCGCGCGGACGCGGCTGCGACGCCGTCCTGATCACGGCCGCCACATCCAGCAACGAGCCGATCGACCAGGCCGCCCGGCTGGCGCGCGATCGGGCCCGCGTGGTGATGGTCGGCGTCACCGGCATGGACATCCCCCGCAAACCCTACTTCGAGAAGGAACTCACCTTCCTCGTCTCGCGATCCTACGGGCCGGGCCGCTACGACACGCAATACGAAGAGCATGGCCGCGACTATCCGGTCGGTTACGTCCGCTGGACGGAAACCCGGAACATGGAGGCCTTCCTGGACCTGGTGGCGGCCGGAGACGTTCGGCCCGAGATGTGTACCACGCACCGCTTCCCGATCGGCGAGGGCGAGGCGGCCTACGAGTTGATCCTCGGCAACGCGGAACCGTATCTCGGCGTGTTGCTCACTTATCCCGAGGATGCGGCTTCCGGCGCGACGGCGGGCGCCACGAGAATCGAATTGCCCTGTGTCGCCACCGGAAAAGCGGTGGATCGGGTCGGCGTTTCCTTCATCGGCGCCGGCGGTTTCGCCCGAGGGGTGCATCTGCCGAACCTGGCCAATCTGCCCGGGGCCGCGCTGCGCGGGATCGTCGACGCCTCGGGGATCGCCGCGCGTTCGGCCGCCAAGAAGTTCGGTTTTGCCTTCTGCGCTTCGGCCGAAGCCGAGGTCCTCGAAGACGACCAGACCGACCTGGTTCTCATGGCCACGCCCCACTCGCAGCACGCCGCGGGTGTCTGCCGGGCACTGGAAGCCGGCAAAGCCGTGTTCGTCGAGAAGCCGCTGGCGATCAAGCTCGACGAACTGCGGAAGATCCGCGAAACCCTCCAATCGCACCCGCACGGCGTGATGGTCGGTTTCAATCGCCGGTTCTCCCCGCTGGCGGTCAAGCTGAAGGAGTTCTTCGCCGGTCGGGGGCCGCTGACGGTCCTTTACCGCTGCAACGCAGGGCCCGTGCCGGAGGGGCATTGGATTGCCGACCCGGCCGAGGGCGGCCGGATCCTCGGCGAGGCGTGCCATTTCTTCGATTTTTTCACCTTCCTGACCGACGCCCCACCGCAAACCGTCCACGCGGCCGCTCCGGGGACGGACTCCCTCGACGACGCCCTGGTGACGGTCACGTACGCAGACGGTTCGGTCTGCCAACTGGCCTACGCGAGCACTGGCCCCGCCTCCTACAGCAAGGAGCGCGTGGAGGTCTTCGGCGGCGGCTGTGCGGGCGCGCTGGTCGATTTCCGACAACTCCAGCTCAACGCCGAGGGCCGCCGTCCCCGGCGGGTGAAGCGGATGAAGGCCCAGAAGGGGCACGCCGAGGAGCTGGCGACGACCGTCGAGGCAGTCCGTGCCGGCCGCGGGATGCCCATCGATATCAACGCGCTCTTCGACACGACGCTGGTCGCCTTCGCCACGTTGGAGAGCATTCGCCGCGGCGTACCCGTCGTCGTGGAAGAACTGCGGAAAGAAGCGATGGCCGATGACTAGCACCAAACGGTTCGTGACATCGTTGCGGCAAATATTGGGGTGGCACGCCCTGAGGAACGAAGGGCGTGGTACGTCGGGAAAACACGCCCTTCGTTCCTCAGGGCGTGCCACCCGCCGTCCTACCCTACCGGCGGCAGAAATGAACGATAGATTGGAGTCCCACGCGGCGTGCACATCCTGATCTTCACCGACCGTTACGTGCCGGAGATCGCGGCCCCGTCGTTTCGCATCCGCGACCATGCGCGGCATTGGATCGAACAGGGCCACGAGGTGACCGTGGTGACCTGCGCGCCCAACTTCCCACACGGCAAGGTCTTTCCGGGCTACAAGAATCGTTTCTACCAGGAAGAACGGATCGACGGCGTTCGCGTGATCCGCGTGAAATCCTACATGGCGGCGAACGTTGGTACGCTGAAGCGGATGCTCGACTATCTCAGTTTCGTCCTCTGGGCGATCTTCTTCTTCTGGCGCTATCCGAAGTTCGACGTGATCGTCGCCACCTCGCCCCCGCTGCTGGTGCCGATCGCGGGCTACGCGGTGTCGCGGCTGCGGCGGCGGCCGTGGATCTTCGAGATCCGCGATTTGTGGCCGGCGTCGATCGAGGCCGTCGGCGCATCGAACGGCCGCATGCTGAATTGGCTGAAGCGACTCGAGATGTTCCTCTACCGCAAGGCCGACCGCATCGTTTCGCTCACCGGGGCCTTCAAGCAAGATCTCACGCAGCGCGGCATTCCCGCCGAGAAGAACGACGTCGTCACCAACGGGGTCGACACCGAGTTCTTCAGCCCCCGAAACGTTACGCTCGACGCCCGCAAGCTCCTCGGCGTCGCGCCGGAGCAGTTCCTGGCCGGATACATCGGGACCACCGGCATGGGGCACGACCTGACGACGGTTCTGGGCGCGGCCGAACTGTGCCGCGATCGAGAAGACGTCGTGTTCCTCATCATGGGAGAGGGCGCCGAACGGGTCCCGCTGGAAGAAGAAGCCCGGCGCCGCGGTCTGTCGAACGTGATCTTCCACGACTTTGTGCCGCAGGACGAGGTTCCGTCGTACCTCAGCGCCATGGACGTCTCCATCGTACACCTGAAAGCCCACCCCGTTTTCAAGACGGTCATCCCGTCGAAGATCTTCGAGAACATGGCCATGGGCGTTCCCATGGTTTACGCGGTGGAAGGGATCAGCGCCCGCATCGTGGAAGAGGCCGGCGCCGGCGCGTGCATTCCCTCCGGCGACCCGCAGGCGATGGCGCGCGCGGTTTTGGAACTGCGAGAGGATCGTGCGAGACTGCGGCAGATGGCCAAGCGAGGACCGCAGGTGGTTGCCCGAGAGTACAGCCGCCGCATCAAGGCGGAGGAGATGCTCCGCTCGCTCAACAGAACTCTGGGGATGCCGAAGACGGCTGGGGTGAAGCTCCGCCTTCACCAATGTCCCCGCACGCCTCGGCAACAACAGAAAAGCAGGAGAAGAATCTCGTGAGCAGCCCTCGTGTAGTGATCTTCGGAGGCAGCGGCTTCATCGGCACGCGGTTGGTGGCCCGGTTGCTGGACGCCGGGTGCGACGTGCGGGTGGCCGACATCGTTGGCAGCAGCGAGTATCCCGATCTTTACGTCCCCTGCGACGTGCGGGACTTCGACGACGTGGCAGCCGCCTGCCGCGATCGGGACGTGATCTACAATCTGGCCGCCGAGCACGTCGACGACGTGCAGCCGAGGGACCTCTACTACCAAACCAACGTGGACGGCGCCCGCAATCTCTGCCGCGCCGCCGAGACGACCGGGATCCGACGGATGATCTTCACCAGTTCGGTGGCCATCTACGGGCTGCCGGATCGCGAAACCGACGAAAACGGAGCGGCCGCCCCCTTCAACGATTACGGCAAGAGCAAGCTCCAGGCGGAAGAAGTCCACCGCGAGTGGCTCCGGGGAGCGGAAGACCGGTGCCTGGTGATCGTCCGGCCCACGGTGGTTTTCGGCGAGGGCAACCACCACAACTTCTACGCCTTGGTGAAACAGCTCGCCACCGGACGCTTCCTGATGGTGGGCAAGGGCCGAAACCGGAAATCGATCGCCTACGTCGAGAACGTCGCCGCGTTCCTGCAGTTCGCGCTGCGGTTCGAACACGGCGAGCACACCTTCAACTACGTCGACAAGCCGGATTTCGACATGAACACGCTCGTGCCCATGCTCCGCGGAATGCTCGGACGCCCCGCGCGGGTCGGCGTCCGGCTGCCGTACTGGCTGGGCTACGGATTGGGACTGGCCTGCGACGCGGTCGCCCGAATCACGAAGAAGCGACTGCCGATCAGCGCCGTGCGGGTGAAGAAGTTCTGCGGCAGCACCCAGTTCAGTGCCCAAAAGGTGCTGGCGGCCGGCTTCGAGCCCCCGTGTAGCCTCGAACAGGGGCTCAAGGAAACGATCCGCGCGGAGTTCCCGCCCACCCACGTACGGCGGAATTCCAATCCCAAGGCATCGCAGAAACCCGGCATTTCGCTCTGATTCTCGAACGTCCAAGGGGCGACCGAAAAACTACTTCCCGAATTCGGCGCGTATAGTAGCCATCTCGCTCCGCGAGATGTGGCCATTAAAGATCCGGAGCATTTCGGGCTGCATCTCGCGGAGCGAGATGGCTACTATACGGAAATCATTCTCATACGAGTCCTGAAGCATGACGCTCCCCGACGATTCGCACGCCCCCGACCGCCGAATCGCCGGCTCGTTCCGAGACCCTTCCGGCTACGTCTTCTCGCTTGACGGGCGTATCTTTCGGGCCGTCGACGAAGATTGCCACGGCGTGCTCCGCGGGCTCAGTGACGAGGGACTGCTCGGGACACTGATCGAACAGCGGGCGGTCGTCGGCACCCGGTTCGTCGAGGACGAAGAACTCCGCCGGACGTTGGCCGCCGAGCATCCCCCCTTCGAGCATTTCCTCGAACACCAGGTTCTCTCCACGATCACCTATCCGTACGAATGGTCGGTCTCCATGCTGGCCGACGCGGGCGTGCACACGCTCGATCTGCAGATCCGGCTGCTTCAATCGGGCTGCTCGCTGAAGGATGCCACGGCTTACAACGTCCAGTTCGTCGAGGGTCGCCCCGTCTTCATCGACCTCTCGTCGATCGAGCGTCCGCGGCGGTTGGACGTCTGGTTCGCGCTGGGCCAGTTCTCGCAGATGTTCACCTACCCGCTGCTGTTGACCCGCTACTGCGGATGGGATCTGCGGTCCTATTTCCTGGCGAATCTGGGCGGACGCGGCGTCGAACAGGTCGCCCGCGGGTTCGGCTGGCTCCAGCGATTGCGTCCGCGACTGCTCTTGGACGTGACGCTGCCGGCCTGGTTGACCACTTGGGCGGAGAAACGGGGACACGGCCGGCGGGCGGCGCTCGAGAAGCCCAACCAGAACACCGGGGCCCAAATCCTCAACCTGCGTCGCGTGCGCGGGAAGATCGCCAGGCTGGCCGCCGGCTACAAACCGAGCGGCGTCTGGTCGCAATACACCGACATCTGCAACTACGACGACGAGGCCGAGGCGGCGAAAAAGTCGGCGGTTCGCGAATTCCTCGATTCGAGCAGGCCCCGACGCGTGCTGGATCTCGGCTGCAACACGGGCGATTACAGCCGGCTGGCCGTCGAGGCGGGCGCCGAAGTGCTGGCCGCCGACGCCGACCACGACGCGGTGGAAATCCTCTACCGCCGACTCCGCGAAAAACCGGCCCCGATCACGCCGGTCGTCGTCGATCTGTGCAATCCCAGCCCGCCCATCGGTTACATGAACCGGGAACGGGCTTCCTTTCTCGATCGGGTCGACGCCGATTGCGTATTGGCGTTGGCGCTTTTGCACCACCTGCTCGTCTCCGGCAATCTCTCGCTGGAAGCGGTCTGCGAGTTGATGCACGAATTGACCAACCGCGACCTGGTGCTGGAGTTCGTTCCCCCCGACGACGACATGTTCCGGCGGCTGATGAAGTTCCGCGTGGACCTCTTCGGCGATCTGACGCTAGACGCGTGCCGCGATGTCTTCCTGCGGCGTTTCGAGCTGCTCAAAGAAACCGCATTGCCCGATTCCAAGCGAACGCTGTTGTTCCTCCGCAAACCAGAGTAGCCGTCTCGCTCCGCGAGATGAAGCCACGTCTCGCGGAGCGAGACGGCTACTTCATCAGAGTAGCCATCTCGCTCCGCGAGATGAAGCCCTGTCTCGCGGAGCGAGACGGCTACTTAAAGCGAAGATCACTTGACCACCCAATCCAAAACACCCGCCGCGCCGACCTGGAAACAAAAGGCCTCGCGGTGGTGGTACGTTGTCCGATACTACCGCCCGTCGCAACTGGCCTGGCGACTGATCACCCTGGCCCGCAAACGGCTCCACCGTTTGACCCGGGGCCGACGCTACGCGCGGCCGCCGGCGGTCCTGCCCAAGCTGCGGGAGAACCCCGGCTTCGAGCAGGTCTCGCAATTCCGCCTGGCGATACGCCGGGCCGCCGACTCGGCCGACAAGGCCGCGGAGGTTCTCGCCGGCCGATTCCGCTTCCTCAACGAAGCGCGTGCGCTGCCCGATCCGATCGACTGGCGGCTGGAGTCCTCGCCCGAGGCTTCCCAATTGTGGCGTTATCATCTCCACTATCACGAGTTCCTGCTGGATCTGGCCGCCGAGGGCGTCGGTAGCGGCGATCCGGCCTGGTTCGATCGGGCGTGGCGGATCGTGGACCAGTGGATCGAGGGCAATCCGCTGAGCGATCCCCGCGTGCTGTTCGACGCGTGGCAGCCCTACTGCATTTCGCGGCGGCTGCCCGTGTGGTGTTTTCTCTGGTCCATCGCGGCCCCGCCCGACGAACTGCGCGAAAGAATCCTCGGCAGCATGTTCTGCCAGGCGAGGTACCTGGCCACGCACCTGGAGAAGGACCTCGGCAGCAACCACCTGTTCGAGAACGTGCGGGCGCTGACGATCGTCGGGGCGTTTCTCGACGGTCCCGACGCCGACCGCTGGCTGCACTTCGGCGCGAAGCGTTTTCGCAAGCAGGTGGTCGAACAGGTGCTGCCGTCCGGCGAGCATTACGAACGCTCGCCCATGTATCACACGCTGATGCTCGAGGCCGTGCTCGACGTTCGCGACGTTGCCCGTGCGGTCGTGCCGGAGTTGAGCGACTTCTGCGCCCAGACGGCGAAGAAGATGGCCGCGTTCGCCCGGCAGATCCTGCACCCCGACGGTCAGATTCCCCTGCTGGGCGACTCCTGCCTGGACGAGGCGGCACACGTCGGTTCGTTGATTGCCCGGGCGGGCGGGGCGGACGCGGCAGAAGATTCTGCGGACGAAGGGCAAGGCGATTCGTCCGAGCGGTCGCCTCGCGGAAGAGCCGTCGGCGACTACTGGGTCTATCGCGACGGCCGGGATTTCCTGCTTTTCGACGCCGGCCCGGTAGGCGTCGATCACATGCCGGCCCACGCGCACGCCGACCTGCTGTCGCTGGAGGCCTCGATCGACGGCCGGCGTGTGTTCGTCGATAGCGGCGTGTTCAATTACCTCGACGACGAGATGCGCCGCTACTGTCGCGGCAGCGCGGCCCACAACGTGCTGACGATCGACGACACCGACCAGTGCGACGTCTGGTCGAAGTTTCGCATGGGCTATCGCGGTTGGCCACAAGGGCTGACGGCCGGCGAGTCGAACGGGTTTCATTGGGGGCGGGCCTCGCACAACGCCTATCGCCGCCTGGGTGTCCCGCTGGTCGGCCGCTGGATCGCCTGCCGCCCCGGCGGACCCTGGTTCTGCGTCGATTGGGCCGAAGGGACCGGCAGCCGTCAACTCGCCAACCGACTGCACCTGCACCCCGATCTCGACGTGGAGCAGACCGGCGACGGGGAAATCCGCATCGTCTGCTCTGGGGTCGAACTCCGTCTGCGGCCCTTGACGCCCGGCTCGCTCGAGCTGACCAGCGGATGGTATTGTCCCCAACTCGGCCTACGGCTACCATGCCCCGTCGTCCAATGGACCGCCGCCGCGAGCCTGCCGTCGACCTGTGGATGGTATCTCGCCTGGGGCAAAACCGGCGTGACGGCCTCGTTGTCCCCGTTCGCGGCGGAGAAAACCGTTCTGCAGTGGATGGAGAACGACCAGATGGCAGAGTTGTTTCCGATGGGAGGATCGTGGTGAATGGGGACTGGGGATTGGGGACTGGGGGCTCGGGATCGGGCCCCGACTGTGCGACTCTTGGGCAATCCGCGCGTGTGTCTGGCGATGCGAATCTGTCCAAAAAGCAAGACGTCAATGCTCGCAGTTCAAAACCTGTAGGTTGACGTTTGTGCGAGAGTACTAAACCCTGAACCCCGAACCCCGAACGCTGAACCCTTTTTGGCCAAGACCTTATCGGCGACCCTCTGCCATTTCGGGCATGACAATTCAACTCGCGTCCCCAATCCCCAGTCCCCCACCCCCAATCCCCAGTCCCCAACCCCCAATCCCCAATACCCAACCCCCAGTCCCCAACCCCCAGCCTCCAATCCCAGGAGAACCCCTCTTGACGAATCTCCACCTGGCTTGCGTGGTCGGCGCCCGGCCGAATTTCATGAAGATCGCACCGCTGCTGCGGGCGCTGGAGAATTACCCGCACGTCCGGGCAACGCTGATCCACACCGGCCAACACTACGACGAAAACCTCTCGGACGTGTTCTTCGAAGAACTCGGGATGAAGCGGCCGGATATCTGCCTGGAGGTCGGATCGGGACAGCACGGGGCACAGACCGCACGGGTCCTGGAGCGCATGGAAGCCGTGCTGCAGCGGGGAACGCCCGAAGGGAAGCCGTACGATCGGCTGATCGTGGTGGGCGACGTCAACTCGACGATGGCCGCCACGCTTGCCGCCGTCAAACTGGGCGTGCCCGTGGCACACGTCGAGGCCGGCCTGCGAAGCTTCGATCGGACCATGCCCGAGGAAATCAACCGCATCGTCACCGACAGCATCTGCGACATGCTGCTGGTTTCCGAGCCGGCGGGCTTGGAGAACCTCCGTCGCGAGGGGCACACGGAAGACCGAATGCACCTGGTCGGCAACGTGATGATCGACACGTTGAGGTGGTTGTTGCCCAAGGCCAAGGCCCGCGACGTACACGCCCAGCACGGTCTGAAGCCGGGGCAATACGGGGTGGTGACCCTGCACCGTCCGTCGAACGTCGATCAGCCGGAAACGCTTGCGCCGCTGCTAGACGTGCTGGTGGAGACGTCGCGGGAACTGCCGCTGGTCTTTCCCGTTCACCCTCGGACGAAACAGCGGATCGAGCAGTTCCGGCTGGCTGACCGATTCAACTCGGCCGAGGGGATCGTGAATCTACCCCCGCTGGGTTATCTCGATTTTCTGGCGCTCACCTCGCAGGCGAGAGTGATCGTCACCGATTCCGGCGGGCTGCAGGAGGAATCGACCGTGTTGGGTATCCCCTGTCTGACGGCCCGATTCAACACCGAACGGCCGGTGACCGTCGACGAGGGGACCAGCACGCTGGTGGGCAACGATCCGGCGAAACTGCGGCGTGGTCTGTGCGAAGTTCTCGAGGGCACCTACAAGCGGGGACGCTGCCCGAGCCTCTGGGACGGCTGGGCGGCGGAGCGGATCGCGGGCATTCTGGTCAGCTAGCCCCTCGTACCCCCCGCGCGGAGGGATCCACGAAGGACACCAAGGACACGAAGGAGGCCGGAGGTGTTTTTTTGCAGAGGCCGGGGCGGTTCCTGTTCACGTTTCGACTCGTACCACTTGGGGGGTTTGGCGGCAATTTCGGCCGGAAACTTGACACCCGAAGACGTTTCGATCAGAATAGGAGTCAAAGCTTCTCGGGCGTTTGACCTCCCAAATCCGCTGGAGGTCGTGCCGAATTTGGCCGCGCCGACGATAGCGGCCGGCTCGGGACCTTCTGGAAGACAGGTCCCGCTGATTCTGGGGAATGATTCCCGCCCCACGTCTCCTCTACTTGGCTGATCCACCAGCCGACATTGACCCGCTTATCAGTCGTACCGGAGCAAGCTCCCGTCCCGGCGCGTGGCTGAGCACGCCTGCCGGGGCGATCCCGAGGCCTCGCGAAAGATCCATCACACCTTTTGGAAGAGCGTACCCATGCGTCACACCCTTGTGCAAGCCTTCAAGCGATCCCTCCGCCGTTTCGGCACTTCGGAGTATGGGGACCCGCGCCGGCGAATCTCTT
>Ga0307378_10004224_pt1 | contig 20658 bp, 8 predicted proteins | sample UN1MG_FD_202238 | JGI IMG/M metagenome (GOLD analysis project Ga0307378, IMG submission 202238) | Soil microbial communities from Risofladan, Vaasa, Finland - UN-1 | ecosystem: Environmental > Terrestrial > Soil > Coastal area > Acid sulfate soil | place: Finland: Risofladan, Vaasa | collected... | reverse complement strand
CTAGTCCTTAATCCCTAAATCTGTTTCATTGCTGGGAGGGTTATAGTCACGGTTGTACCAGAACCAACTGTTGATTGAATAGTGATTGTGCCCTGGTAACTCTCTATGATTGATTTTGAGATAGACAGCCCCAGTCCGGTCCCTTTGTCCGGGTCCTTGGTTGTGAAGAAAGTATCGAACACCATAGGCATCAGGTGCTGGGGGATGCCCGCTCCGCGGTCGGTTACTTCTATCTTCACCATATGGACCAGCTCTTTGACCTCTTCAGAGGTACGGATGATGACCTCAAGAGAACCCTCTGAGCGGGCTGGATTCTCGCTTTCGATGGAATGACGGTTTTTGGCATTTATCATCTTTTCCACAAGTGCATCGCGGGCATTATTGATTACATTCAAAAAAACTTCTTCCAAAGAAAAAGGATTCGCCAGCACGGGGGGCAGCTCTTCGGCCAGGTCACAATTTAAGTTGTATCCTCTGAAGCGCAGTTGTGCACCGATGAGACTCAGGCATGCTCTGATGGAGTCATTGCACTGAACGGGAATAAGCTCGGAATTATCGGCCCGTGCAAACAGACGCGTATGCTCTATAACGTGAGTCATTCTGTCAGTTTGATCGATAATAAGCTGAATCTTTTCCTTGATCGTTTCCTCCGGGATATTCCAACCCCTCTTAAAGCCAATGAGAATATGTTCTGCCAGCCCGCGGACGCCCAAAAGGGGCTGGTTCAATTCATGGGCCATGCCTGTGCCCATCTCGCCCAGGGACCGCAGCCGGTCTGATAGGATGGCCTTGGCCCTTTGTTCCTTCAACTGGCGCTCGGCATCCTTCCTGGCTTTCTCCATTTGGATGCGGTCAGTAATATCAATGCCCAATTCGAGTACCATGAGAGAAGTATCTATATCGGTAAACAGGCTATCATACATTTCATAAACCCTGTTTCCTTCTGGGAAAGCAAGCTCCCACTTCTGGGATTCATTGTTAGCCAGGATGCTGGTGATTCGACATTCCTCGCATGGCTCCTTCAATCCGTGGAGAATCTCATAGCATGACCTGTTTTCCGGATCGCCGAAAATTTTCCTGAAAGTACGATTGGCAAAGGGAATGGAATAATTGGGGGATTGAAGGAAGACAATGGCCGGAAGAACATCCAGAACTGAAAAGAGTCTTTGCCTTTCTGCCTTGGTCACTTTTGCCTGGCTCAGCAGTTCCTCATTTCGCTTGCGATCGGTGATATCCTTAAAATCCTCGACAATGCCGATCAATTCACCGTCGGATCTGCGAAAGGGAGTGGCAGTCATAATGCAAATAATTTTTTCGCCATTCTTGCGCACTTTTTCTACGTCATATTCAATGTATTCTTCACCTGCAAGAATCCTTTTCATGGGACAATTTAAAGTATGGCAGGTGGAACCAGGGAATATTTCGTAACATTTTTCGCCGACAATCTTGTTCTTAGTCATGCCCACCATAGCAGCAAAGGTATCGTTAATCTTCAGCACTTGAGAATTTTTATTAATTACCCGCATACCATCAGCCGCGGCATTGAAAATTTGATCGAGCTCTCTATGGGCAAGTTTAATCGCCTCCTCCGCACGCTTGCGCTCATTGATATCGCGAAAAACAATAACAACTCCAATAACGTTCCCTGTCTCATCTTTAATGGGTGCGGCGCTATCATCGATAGATATTTTTTTCCCGTTTTTAGTCACCAGGGCAGTAGCGGCTCCGCCGGAAATTACGACATCGCGAGTTTGGATTACTCTGGCTACAGGATCTTTTTTTAACTCACCAGTTTTCTCATCAACGATAATGAAAATCTCTGAAAAAAATCTTCCAACTGCAGATTTTTCGTCGTAGCCGGTCAAAATCTGAGCAGTAGGATTTATCAGGGTGATATACCCCTCCCTATTTGTGGCAATCACCGCATCCCCAATGCTCTTCAGCGTCGTAAAGAGCCACTCCCTGTTTTCCCTCGCTGCATTTTCCGAGTGTTTTATGGAGAGAAAGAGGGGGGCAATCCAGGCTGCTCCGGTTACCATGAAGGCTGATAGCATAAGCCCGATTAATTCGTTAGGCAGGTCTGGCACATAGGATACATCTCCAGAGATGAGATGGAATAACGGGATGGATCGCCGCGCAGCCATGAGAAGAATGGCGATTGAGATGAATATCCATGCCGTACACTTTCCCGTGACTTGAATCAGTCTTAAGGCCAGGAATGCTGCTATCAACTGAAGCAACAGAGAAATACCGAGAACCAAAACTGCAAGAGTAGATATCGGTAAGTTCATTATTTCAGCGATAGCAGTGGTAAAGTTTAAAAACATGATCTGGCTGCCTTATATTATTGCCGGGAAGCTTTATACGGATGCATGATTTGTAATTTAAAAATGCGTTTTTACTATTATAGCATATCAAAAAAGGTGAGATCAAAAAAAGAAGTGGGGACACGAAGAACACGAAGATAAAAAGATAAGAGAGAGTATAGCCTGGTTGTCCAGGAAATGGTATTAAAAGGTTTGTTCTATAAAAAGTTTGATCTCTTCGTGGTCTTCGTGGTCATTCGTGTCCTTATTCCTTTATTTTTATCTTTTTCTCTTAGCTATATTGGTGTATAATAGTTTTTAAATAGTGTTATTAATCAATTAATTGATCATGTCTTTATCATTATACATCTGATATTTTGAATTAATTTCACAGGTCAGGCATGGACAAAAGAAGAAAAGATGGAAAGACAATCCGCTTATTTCGGTAAATACCTAACTATTTTGGTCGGCATACTGATTTTTGCCATATTATACCTGGCAGCCAGCAACTACCCTGGTTTTTCTGTTCACAGTCTGGTAGAACTATTCGGAGTGATCGTAGCCGGTGGTATTTTTATGCTCGCCTGGAACTCTCGCCATTTCCAGGATAACCATTATTTTTTGTTCATCGGTATTGCCTATCTTTTCGTCGGCAGTCTGGATGTGCTTCATAACTATGTTTATCAGAGTGTACGTCTCCTCAATGGCTCTGGTCTTAACCTGTCGGTTCAGCTTCGGGTTGCCGCCCGGTATGTCGAGAGCATCTCTTTACTCGCGGCTCCTTTGTTCGCTGGCAGGAAGCTGAAAACCAGGTATGTATTTCCCGTTTATATTGCGGTTACTTCCCTATTGCTGGGATTTATTTTCTTATGGCATATTTTTCCTGATTGCTTAATTCAAGGGACAGGACTGACCCGGTTTAATACCATCAGTGAGTTTGGCATTTGTTTAACTCTTGTGGGCGCTATCGCTTTCATGGTTCAAAAGCGCAGGGAGTTTGATCCGGGCGTGCTGTGGCTGCTGATTGCCTCCATCGCCTTGACCATAGGCTCCGAGTTGATCTTCGTTTTTTTCGCATACGCCACTCCCGGTTCTAAGCTGATCAGTTACGCGTTGGAGACCATTTCGTATTATCTCATTTACAAAGCTATTGTTGAGACCGGGTTGATGGAGCCTTACCGTGTTCTGTTCAGAAATTTGAAGCAGAGCGAGGAATCGGTCAAAGCTGCTTACGCGGAATTCGAACAGATGTTTAATACCACCTCTAATGCCATGAGCTTGATTGATAAAGAATTTACTATCCTGAAAGCCAATAGAACGTTTTTGAATCTCGCAGGTCTCAGTCAGGATGAAGTGATTGGTAAAAAGTGCTACGACATATTCCCCTCGTCCGCCTGCCACAACCACCAGTGCGTTATGGCCAAAATTTTTAGGGGTGAGGAACGTGTTGAATTTGACGTTGAGATGTCGGGCCATGATGGCCTCATGGTCTACGGCTTATTAACTGCAACTCCTTTTCGCAGGTCTGACGGCGAACTGATTGGCATTGTTGAGAATTTTAAAGACATCAGCGAGCGCAAGGCAATGGAAGAGAAACTGCGGGAAGAGAGGGACAGAGCCCAAAAGTATCTTGACGTAGTTGGGGTTATCATTTTGATTGTTGGTGCTGATCAAAAGGTCAGGCTCATCAATAAAAAGGGATGCGAGATTCTGGGATACGGTGAGAGGGAAATTCTTGGCCGGAACTGGTTTGATAGTTTTGTTCCGGAGAGGGTGAGAAGTGAAGTAGCAGCAACTTTTCAAAAACTGAAGTCTGGGGAAATCGAGTCTGCCAAAGGTTTTGAAAACCCTATTTTGGCCAAAAACGGCGAGGAAAAAATTATCTCCTGGCATAATACTTTCTTGCGTGATGAGAAAGGATATATTACCGCTATCCTGACTTCAGGAGAAGATATCACCGACCGCAAACTGGCAGAAGAAGAATTGAAAAAATACCGCTTACACCTTGAGGAGTTAGTCAGGGATCGCACTGGCGAACTTACAAGAGCTGTAGAACTGCTGCGGGAATCGGAAACAAAGTACTCTACCCTGATCGAAAAGGCAAGGGATGGAGTGATGGTTGTCCAGGATGGAGTTTATAAATTTGTCAATGAATACATGGCCACCATGACCGGCTATACTGTCAGAGAGCTGATAGACAAACCTTTTATGGATTTAGTACCGGCTGAGCAAAGGGACCTGGTTAGCCAAAGAATCAGGATGCGCCTGGCAGGTAAGGAAGTTTCCCCCAGTTATGAAACCAAGATTCAGGGCAAGGACGGAACGGTAAAGGATGTGGATATCTCTGCCGGGCTTATCCAATATCAGGGAAAGCCGGCTATTATAAAAATTGTGCGTGACATCACCGAGCGAAAGCGGATAGAGCAGGAGCTCCAAAAGGTCCAGAAGCTTGAATCCCTCGGTATTCTGGCTGGCGGGATCGCTCATGACTTCAATAACCAGCTAACTGCTATTATTGGTAACCTGTACCTTATGGATAAGTATATAAAACCTGAACAAAAGGCATCTCAAACCCTTGGGGCAATAAAAAAGGCATCTCAGAGGGCAAAGCATCTGACTCATCAACTTCTTAGCTTTTCCAAAGGTGGAGTGCCGATCAAAAAAGCTGCTTCTATCTCAGAGCTGATAGAAGAGACAGCAGGATTTTCTTTAAGTGGCTCCAAGACACAATGTGAACTTTCCCTGTCGGATGATCTGTGGTGGGCTGAGATTGATGAAGGGCAGATAGGGCAGGTCATCAACAACCTGGTGATCAATGCTGATCAAGCCATGCCAGAGGGTGGAACAATCTCCATAAGTGCCGAAAACCTGATAGTGAGGCTATCCGACGGTTTGCCGCTGGAAGAAGGAAGATATGTCAGGATAGTTGTGAAAGACCAGGGACCCGGAATACCTGAGACCTCTATTCACAAGATATTTGACCCCTTTTTTACCACTAAGCCGGAAGGAAACGGCCTGGGCCTGGCTATTGTTTATTCAATTGTCAAAAAGCATGGCGGGCACATTACCGTAGAATCCAGGGCTGGGATCGGAAGTTCAGGGACCGGAAATTTAGGAACCGGAAGCTTAGGGACCGGGACGGCTTTCTTCATCTATCTTCCAGCTTCGGAAAGAGAGCTTTTCATCGTGCAAGGTGTTGCTGAGGAAGACTCTCTCGGAAGCGTATCATCATGTCAATATGGCCGGGGAAGGGTCTTATTCATGGATGATCAGCCAAACATCAGGGAAATGACCGGCCAGATGCTCGTTGATCTTGGCTATGAGGTTGAGGTGGCCAGAGAAGGCAGTGAGGCGATTGAGCTGTATGAGAAGGCAAAAGAGTTGGAACATCCCTTTGATGCCGTTATCCTGGACCTGACCGTGCCGGGTGGTATGGGAGGTGAGGAGACCATCCGCAAACTCCGTGAAATTGATCCCGGAGTCAAAGCGATTATTTCAAGCGGCTATTCCAATGATCCTATCATGTTCGAATACCGGGAATATGGCTTTCGGGATATAGTAGCCAAGCCATATGAAATAAAGAAGCTGAGCCGGGTGCTGCATAAAGTGATAAGTGAAGAAGTAGAAATTCTCCCTCCCAAGGCAAAAGGATAAAAGGTAAACAATGGTTACTGCCTGGTAACGTTGTTGCCACTTTTACCCAGGCAATGTCATTTTTATGTCAACATTGTTTCCATTTAAAAAATTCAACAGACTATTCAAGGAGGGACAGAAGCGGTAAACTCATGTCTAAATGCTTGTAACTGATTGGAATATAATCAATTATAACCAAGAAGAATCAAGTAGAGTTAGTTTATGCATCATGATTCTTGATTTGGCATCTAACATGCATATATGTTTCACAGGAAAGCAAATATCCAAACAAATATCTATGCAACTTTAGTAGTTAGAGATTAAGTAGTGGCTAGGGGTTAGCAAGAGATAAAGGTTAAAGTAAGGGAGACAGCGATGATCAGCAAAATAAAAAACTATGTTTTTACGGCCTTGACCGGATCTTTGGTGCCATTGAGTGTGATTGTGGCGCTGGCGGTTTTTCTTTCTGCATTGGGCATATCAGGGTCAATGCCAGGATCGGGGACAGTGCCTGTGCCCTGGTCCGGGCCTATAGAGGCGAGTGCTCAAGGGGTGATTTACACCCTGCCTAAAACGGAGCTTGTTCAGGTCAACCTGCCGTATATTTTACCCGTGTTTGTAGCGAGTATTCAAAGCACCTTTGCTTCGGTATCTCCTAAAATAGATGGTCATGAATCCACGGGAGAATGGGATGGTGCGGCAGTGTTCAACCTGGGACATGGCTTTTTATTATGCCGGAATGATGCTGCCAATCTTTACCTCCTGGTAGACCTTACCGAAGATACACATGACGATTCAGGCGATTACTTCTGGTTGAGTTTTGATGTCAACACAGATCAGGCCATAACGAGTGGAGTTGATGTGCAGTATGGCCTTTATCCGGCTACCCATAATCTTGGCCTGTGTTATTATCAGGGAGCCGGTGCAACGAGCGGACTCACGAGTACTCATTCACAGTTAGGTGCAGGCTTTGGCACGTCATCGAGGTCCACAACTTCGCACCGGATCTGGGAATTGGCCATCAGCCTTTCGGAAATAAAGGCTGTTCCCAATGGCCTGGTAAGGATGGGCTTAAGGACCTATTCGCAGACGCCGGCTTTTACCGATGATCAGCCCAAAAACTTTCACTATGATTTTTCTCAACTCGTGGAGGTGAGCCTGGCCACAGCTCAGGTTGACCTTCTGGTCCTGACTCACGAGGATTTTTGTGATGCTTTGAAGCCATTAAAGGCACACAAGGATTACACCGGAATCAATACCATTATCTCAAGCTGGCAGAACCTGGATCACGGGTTTGGCTCAGAGGGCAGGGATGAGGCGGAGAGAATAAAGAAGGGCATTGCTGCCTATCAGCGATACTGCGGCACTAAATACGTGATGCTGGTTGGTGACTGCGACCGGTTTCCGGTCAGATATACCATGGATGACCGTGGGACAGCGGAAGCTTACAACCGGGCCTATTACTCGGCTGACTTCTACTATGCCGACCTTTATAAGTCCGACGGAAGTTTTGACGCCTGGGACTATAACAATAACGGTTATTATGGAGAGATCCACGGCGAGACCATAACCGGGACCCTGAATGTTGACCGGGTGGACCTGAATCCGGACGTAGCCGTAGGGAGAGTGCCTGCCTCAACCGTGGCAGAGGTTATCACCTATGTTAACAAGATCATAAACTATGAGTTTTCCGCTTATCAGTCCGACTGGTCCAAAAAGGCCCTGCTTATGGCCAGCACGGAATGGGTCTCTGACGCCTGTAAAACAAAAGAGGATATTGCTAATAATTATCTATCCGGTTTTGGCCTGACCAGACTCTACTCTGCGGGCAACCCCTGCATGGTGACCTCCACCCTGAATGCGACTAATATCAACAGCGCACTGAATAAGGGTGTCGGCTTTGCCAATTACTTAGGGCATGGCTATGGCACGGGCTGGGCAGGCTGTTATGATGCAAGCGATATATCCGGGCTTACGAATAAGGACAAACTTCCCATAATCTTTGCCGGTGCATGCAGTACTGCTGAATTTACCCCAGGCCCGCCCTACGGTTCCTATACAGATTCGTCCGGGACACATCATAAGGGAACGAATAACGGAGAGGTCTTTTCCAACGTGCCTCAGAAGCCAGCCTGCATTCAGCAGATCGACAATCCTGAGAGCATGGCTGAGCATTTCCTGGTCAGGCACGACACGGGCGCAATCGGATATATCGGATGTGTAACCGGTGCCCAGCCATTTTGCCTCGATCTGGATACCTACTTCTTTGAATCGTACAAATACCAGTGGAAGACTCTGGGGGATATGTGGAATTATATGGTCAGAAGGTATTACCAGACCCATGTGCCTCCTGCAACCGTGAATCCTGCGGATTGGACCAAGGTCGCCGATTTTCATCAACCCTGGAAATTCCACCTTTTCGGAGATCCTTCACTCAGGGTCGGCGGAGTATCAGGAATCCAGAAACAGGATTTTCTGGGGACCTATGACATGGTTCACGATGGCTGGAAAGGAACCTTAAGGCTGTGGTCCAGAGACGGAGATACCGTTGAGTCTACGCCCAATTTAGAAGGCACCTATACCGGAGAGGATGGGAAAACGCATAAGGTCTACGGCTTCGTAAGAACATGGACCTATTCCCTGTCCCAAAGCTGGGGGCCTGATCATAAGATAGCCTTTTACATCGATTTTTCCGATACCCCGCAAAAAGATGATGATCAGAAATTCGATGGCTACCTGTTTACCTGGTCCAAAGATGCCATAGCAGGCGTTACCTGGTGGCAGGATAAACCCTTTGGCTTCTATGCCCTCAAATCCACACTCAGCCTCTATACTATGATAAGGCCGGGCATAAGCTCTTTGGTGGAAAGCTCCCTGGCTGGTTCAACCATAAGCCCTCTGGTGGAAAGCTCCTTGGTGAAAAGCTCCCTGGTGGAAAGCCCCGTGGTGAAAAGCTCCCTGGTGGAGAGTGTCTCTCCTCTTAAATCTCTGAGCGGGCGAGAGCTTTTAGCTGAGCCTCTCTTTGAGCCTTCAGCCAGCAGAATGAGTGAAGCAATAGCCTTAGACCTTAAGACTACACCTTCCGGCTATCTGGAAACGGCATCTTTTTCGGCTAGTGCACGGACGATTGATCTAAAGGCGGTTGAGAATCTGGCTGCCGATGTTCAACTGGTTGGGGATCGGGTGATTGATGTGCGGCCGGTTGAATACCAGACGATTAATGTGCAACCGATTGCGCTGACGACTAATGTGCAGACGATTGGAGTTCAGGTGATAGCCAATGCTCTTGCCTCTTCCATTGTCAGGGAGGATTTCCTGGGCACATACGCTATGGTTCATGACGGATGGAAGGGAACCTTGAAGCTTTGGGCAGGCAATGGGGATATTATCGAGAGCATGCCCAATATAGATGGCACCTATACCGGGGCGGACGGGAAAGTGCACAAAGTCTATGGGTATGCAAGAACAGCCGCCTATCCACTGTCTCAAAGCTGGGGACCGGATCATAAGATACTCTTTTACATTGACTTTTCCGACACACCGCAAAAGAATGATGACCAGAAATTCGAGGGCTACCTCTTCACCCAGACCAGGGACGCTATGGCCGGGATCACGTGGTGGCAGAGCATACCCTTTGGATTTTATGCCATCAAGTCTGCGGCAACGAGTGCTTCATTAACGATTATCTCCCCTGCCAGCAGGACCATCGAACTGACAAGTAAGCAAGGCTTGGCCATTAGCAAGGCGGAAATAGCTGCCTTCTTGGCCGAAGCCCGTGCTTTTGACGCTGAGGGGAAAGAGCTTAAAGTGACCAGCGATGCTCCTCGGATTTTTCCGGTCGGGGAGACAAAAGTAACCTTCTGGGTGCAGGATGGAGAAGAAAACAAAAATATCGGCACGGCCACCGTGACGGTTGCAGACAGCACACCTCCAACTATCAGTTGTCCGGCCAATATGAGCATTGAGACGCAAAGCGAAGATGGAGTGCCTGTCGGCAATGCAGAGATTCAGGAATTTTTGAGTGCAGCCACTGCCACGGACACCGTAGATGGTTCAGTCAGCGTAACCAATAACGCACCATCTTTATTCGCACCAGGGGATACGCTCATAACCTTCAGAGCTACTGATCAAGCTGGAAATACTGCCTCGGCTACGGCCACGGTTACGGTCAAACGGACGGAAGGAGTTGTCTGCGGTAATGGGGACCTCACCGGAGACGGGAGTGTTACCCCATTGGATGCTCTGAACGTATTCAAGTGCTATCTTGGCCTGGGGCCATGTCATCCATGTGCTGATATAAATCGGGATGGCAGCGTAACTCCCCAGGATGCACTCTGCGTGTTTAAGAAATTTTTAGGGCAGCCTTCTTGTTTGGATTAGGTGAATGATAGATTGTTCTTGGGGGGATAAAGCTCATCATTCTCCTTGAATCTTCCTTCCTTCGGAGTCCCTTCTTCCCCGCTCAAACGGGGGAGAAGGGGTTTTTATGAGGAAGAAGCAGAAGGCTGCTCCTTTTTTTCTATCGCTGCATATATTATAATTATAACTATAAGTCAACGGTAAGGATCTATCGTAGCAAATTTTACCCTTTCATGCTTAGCCGATAGAGTAAGGTAAGTTGTATAATTGACAAGTTGCTGTTCCTGAAGAATAAAAATATCCTCCTGTTTGTTATCAGACTTTCCTTGATTTTAATATTCTGCCTCCTGATTCCACAGTCAAAAAGGACTAAGTAGATAAAGACTTCTGGCTCCTGGGCATGAATTTGGCTTTCGGGGTCACCTGGTTAGATTTTAATAGAAGAAGGGTTTGAAAGCCACTTTCTCTTATCGTAAGTAGTATAATAATAATTCAATTAGGTTAAGGAGGAGATAGTATGAGTAAAAAATCAGTAAAACCATTGATAATTTTGTTAAGTTTTTTCTTGATAGGTAGTTTGACGTGTCTTAAGGGTGTACAATCACAAACCTATTCCGTAGTGAAAACTACAGAGATAAGACCGGTTTCCTCCCTTGTTATATCTTCTGCTGTTGATACCAACACAAGGAAATTAAGGAGCCAATTCAATGAGGGATTGGCCAAGGTATCAAAAAACCAGATTAATTCTATCTTGGGGGAGTTGCCGTTTGAAGGCGAAGCGGAATCGTTCGTAATAGCCGAGGCAGTGAATAATGCCAACGAGCAGATTCTTTCCCTGCTGCAGCCTATCGCGGTTTTCTCCGGCAATACCAACTATGAAGAATTAATGGATGTCGGTTTATATCCTGAAAAGGATCTCTTAGCCGCGGTTATAGCCATTAAACAGCAAGAAGGCTATGGTGGTGATTTATGTGCATCAGGCATGTATGAATACGTCACTTTTTGGATAGATTGGAATAATGATTATACCTATACTAACGATGAATTAATCGGTGTATCGGCAATTAATGTCCATGATATAGCCAAGGATCTGCGATGTTCTCAATGTAATAACTCATATATTTACTATGGAGTAACCTTAAAAATACCGAAACCGAAGAAAAAATGGTGTATTAACCCTAATCTTGTCCAGGTACGCGCTATCCTTAGCGCTGGGGTACCCCATTTGAATCCCAATACTTTATCCTATTATGGCAATGTTATGAACAGATGGGTACAAATTAATCCCCTTTATTTTATTCTTCAGCCTATCCCTCTTCAAAATTATTTGACTATACAACCATCGATAGTAAATTGGGAAATACCCCCTGAACAGATACCTTCGATAAATTGGGGATTACCATCAGAACTCACTTATCAAACCGATTCAGGGGATACTGCCCTATCTGAAATGATCCCGTTCGACTTATCCGAATCAGCTCTTACCTCTTTTTCCCCGATTCCCTACGATGGCTTGAATGTAGAGGAAAAACCAATAGAGGAAAAAGAGATCCCGCAGGAAGAGCTTAAAGTTCTCTATCAGGGGAAAGATGTTGAAAATGGGCGAATTGAATATAAGACTCTGATTTCTGAGTTCAGCCAACAAAATATACCGAGAACCTCTATTGCCCTTACCTCAGCAGCAACTGGGGCTTACTCATTAACCGACACATCGAATACGCTAACTACAAGCAATCTATTGACTACAGCCAATCTATCGGCTATACCATTGACCAATCCAGGCCTGCTCGTGAACAGCAAGCTTATTGCTCAATATCCGATATTAAAGACTCTGGGTAATACGAAATATGAAGAAATCACCTATTTTGGCATGGATACGGGTACTGATACCATGATAGCCATCATTCATGTGAAACGCCCTTATGGATATAAAGGCGACCTTTGTTCTCAGGGGAGCAAGGAGTACGTTCGGTTCTGGATCGATTGGGATTGCGATGGATTTGACGCTTCGGACAACATTGGCGCTACCTGCGTGAAGGTACACGATATAGACACTATTCCTAATAGTGGATTATACTATGCGGTGCGCCTTAACTTTGTACCCAAATATCGCCGGATCTGCACGGATATCAATGTTTATCGGGCACGCGCCGTTCTTTCCTGGGATGTTTGTCCGGGCTTGAATCCTTCTTTCACTTACCATTGGGGGAATATCCAAGATAGATGCATCCAGGTAAAACCAGGGTGGTTTGGTAATGGAATATATCCTTTTATCGATACGATTGGCAGGGTACAAAAAGATTCGATAGATGCCAATGGTTATGCCAACGGGCAATGTGGAGCTTCCACGGCTGTTGATGCTCCATTTGGAGGATATGTCACCATTACCGGACATATATTCAATGTTCCTGACTTTTCTCAAAGCAGTAATACCACTATAGGGTACTCGCCTAAGGTAAGATATAAGTTTCAATATAAGAAAGATGGAGATCCTCTCTGGCTTGATATGCTTACCCCTCTGAGCGGGCAAAAATTTTCGATCTCGGTCACTAAGTTTAACCATCAAGCTGTTAATCAGGAAATTATTACCAAGGACATCTCGAATACGGCTGATGCAGAGGGTTTTTATTCATACTATGAGGATCTTAAGTATACGGAAACGTATCCGATAACCCAATTTGTAGCCGAGAACAAGGTAATGCACTGGAATACCACGGGCTTGACTGACGGCAAATACCAGATCCGAATGGTGGTCAAAGAGAATACGAATTATATTTATTCTGATAGTTTTTACACAATCAACCTGGTATTGGATAATACCCTGCCCTTTGTTACGGTTGCCTTTAATGCTGGTATTGGCGTTTGCGGCAAAATATCAGTGGGAACACCAATTAATGGGAAATACACCGTATATGACAAGAACGTCAGATATTACCAGTTGTGGAGTACTTGCGGGGCAAGCTGCAGTGGAGGAGGGACGATAACAACTGGAAATGCTAATGTTTTCAATAATCCTTTCAGCCAAAATACGGCCGGTTTTGACTCCTGCGGCTATTCTGTTAACTTAGAAGCCTGGGACCGCACGATTTACCATGACTATTACGGTCAACGATATGGATACACTTCAGAGTATTTCTGTTTATTGAACGCTAATGAACATGTTTGCACGAGTGGTTGTGAGGAGGGGGCGACCCGTCGGTGTGCTACGGACTGCGGCACAGGAATCGAAACTTATCGAAATGGGCAGTGGGTGAATTGTACTGCACCTAAACCGCAGATGGAAGTCTGTGATGGTGAGGACAATGACTGCGATGGCCTAGTTGATGAAGGGGTAAAAAATACTTATTATCAAGACGCTGATGGTGACGGCTATGGAAATGCCTCGGTGAGTCTTGAGGCTTGCTCTGCCCCTTGGGGTTATGTAGCCAATAATACCGATTGTGATGATACGGACCAAAGCGTCCATCCCCAAGCATTTGAAATCCCTTGCAATGGAAAGGATGATGACTGCCAGGGAGGGGATAGTACTTCCCCGAATTGTTTCACATCAAACATTGAGGAGAACGGTTCTGGAACAGTTGATATCGCAGGGACCAAGGGAAAGATAGGAGCTACGGTTCAGGTTCCCATAAGAATTCAATACGCACCAAACGCAATTTATTCCTTGGGGCTTGAAGTTACCTATAATCCAAACATTTTGGAATTCTCAGGGTTTGAAAAAGCCGATCGAGGAGATTTGACAAAAGATTTTTCTATGTTTGAAGTGAATGTTATTGGCCCTGACAGGCTCAGAATTGGGGGCTACGATGCTGAAAGCGGAATTGCAGAAAGTGCCACCGGCGAACTGGTTCGGTTACGATTTACCGTAATCGGTGGGCAGCAGGATATCTGTTACCCCCTCGACATCGAAGGCTTACTCGATGAGATCAGTAATTTTTCCTCAACCGGAGGATGCTTCAATATCACGAGCTGTGATGGAGATATTAACCAGGATGGAAATATCTCCCCAGCGGATGCCTTGATCGCCTTTAAGTGTTATGTTGGTAATGGGGATTGCCCTGATTGTGTTGATGTCAATGAAGATGGGGCAATTACTCCGGCAGATGCTCTGTGTTTGTTTCGAAAATATTTGGGGCAGGCTTCATGTTTCGATCTCGTGAAGTAATAAGATATCTCGTGAAATAATAAGATAGGGATAAGATAATGATCATAGAGGAATAAATGAGGAATAAATAGAGGATGCTTCAAAAGGAGGGCAGATTCCGAGGGAATTTGCTCTCCTCACTTTTCTTTTGGAAATTTTGGAGATATGATTGATCTTAAAGTAGCAACCCGGAACTTCGTCCAACGTTGAGCCAAAGTTCTTCAACCGACTCCAGGGATGATCAGTCAATGGAAGATTTAAGCAAAAAATTGTCTTATTTGGAAAAGATACCCCCCAGATGTAAAAATCAATAAAAATATTTACCAATAACTTCGTAATAGTAATTAACGGTTCTCTCCCTAGCCTCCGCTTCCATCTGATCAAGGGCAAGGGAAAGATCTCCATCTAAATCATCAATTTTATTAATACATATTTCCAGGAATTTTTGAAATACCTCTGATTTTAAAGAGTTATTCCCACTCCCAAAAACTTTCTCTTCCTTTTTAACACTCATAGACAGCTCCCAGAACCTCTTGTGCTTATCCCCCTCTAACCTCTTGTGCTTCACTCCCTCCTTGTATACATATTCTCTGCGGATGACCAAAAACAAGACGGTTGTAACCCACCTAGTATAAAGATACTGGACGAAGCAGTGGTTTGTCAAAAATTTTAACTGACCAAAATAGAAAGGTTTTTACGACGTTTTTGTCGAGTCTTGCCAATACAGGATTGGTAGGGAAAAGTCGGTAACTTTAGGCACGTTATTCCCTTTAGGGAATTTTGGGTATCGGCCATTCTCGGCAAAATTGTCGAATGACCGATTTCCCAGTATGAGAGGAGTGACAGCGTTTCCTTTATTTATCTTGATGTTACGACCCGTAAGTCTTTTAAGAAGACTGGCATGAAGATTGCTACATTTAAGTAATAAAGAGAATGAGGGAGGTGATAGGGCTTAACTAAAACAGAGAGTTTGCTTTAGCTAAATGATCAGAATGGTATGGGAGGTGGTAAAAAAGAAAGATACAAGATACCAAAAAAAAACGAGTGGCCTTTAGTTCTCATTATATACATTGGGGACATACCCTCGAAGGGCGAAGAGATTTAGATAAGGCGGGGATCATTTCCCGCCTTATCTATATATTATTATGGGCCTGTTTGAAGAGCTGGATAATGGCGATTGAATTTTTTTCTGCGAATAGCTTGAGAATAAAAGATTTGAGCATTATAATAAGGAAATCCTCAAGAACATACCCAATTTGTCGCCAGCAGCCAGCAACACATTGACTTCCGGAACTTATGAGTTATGAAAGAAGACAGAGGGACGAATCTTTCCTGGACCTATGCGATTATGAGCATTTTTTTGCTGATTATTGTCGTAGGTTTCCATAGCCTGTGGCAAATACGAAAAGGCAAACAAGCGCTGTACAATGCTCTGTATGATCAGGGAGATGCCCTGGTGGAAAGCCTTCAGGCAAGTGGAAAAAATGCAATCATATCCAACAAACTGGCCCAGGAAATACTGGTCAACCGCCTTCTGGATAATGCACGGTTAATTGATATGCTCATCCGGATGCATGGGTACAGCAGTATTCTCCTGAATGATGTGGTGGCCAAAAATAATTTATTTCGCGTCCAGGTGGTTGATCAAAGCGGTCGGGTGATGCTTGATTCTCTGACCCCGCCTTTTCCGTCTATCCTGGACTGGCTGCCCGACGATCGACACCGGGCGATTTTTCTGCGAGTGATCGCTCCCATCCTGCGCGGAGAAAAACGATACATTCTCGAAAAAATCCATCAGGATCAACCTACGATGGAAAATCTTTTTTGGGTAGCCATGGCCAGGGAGAGTAACCAGGGGGCTATTATCGTCCATGTGGATGCTCAATATATGGAACAGTTTCGCAAAGAGATCGGGCTTGGAAAATTAATCGACGATATAGTCGAACAGAAAGGAATCAGTTATATCGCATTTCAGGATGAGGGTAATTTTATCGTTGCTCCGAAAAATACCTTACTGCCAGTATTGGCAACTTCTCATCAGCCTCATAGTACTAAAAGCCATTTCTATCGTCTTCGGTCAGGTGAAGAGACTTACGAAATTGTCAAACCTTTTATCTTTAAGGGAAAGGTATTGGGAATTTTCCGCATAGGACTTTCTCTGGACAAATTCACGGAAAATATTCAGCAGACCCAGAAAAATTCTCTTTGGTTCAGTCTGCTGATCATTGCTTTAGGCAGTGGCGGGCTGATAACCATCTTTTACCATCAATGTATCCAATATAAGCGACACAAGATTCTGGAAGAGGGGTTGCAGCGGACCGAACGTCTGACCTCCATCGGAAAATTGGCGGCAGGTGTGGCCCACGAGATCCGAAATCCCCTCAATGCCATCAGTATGGCCATCCAACGGCTTCAACATGAGTATCTGCCGGAAAAAGAGGGTAATCAGAAGGAATTTATTGATTTTACGGAAATCATCCGAAACGAAGTAAAGCGGGTGGATAAGATCATCGGAAACTTTCTCAGCTTTGCCCGTGAGCCGAAACTCGAGATGGAAGAGGTAAATATTCCACGCTTGATGGACGATCTTCTTTTAATTTTCGCTGCTGAAGCGGAAAAGCACAAGGCAAAATTTAAGACCGAGTATACGGACCCTTCTCTGTATACGGACCCTACGCTTCAATGCCGCTGTGATCCTAATCAAATTAAACAAGCTTTGATTAATATTATTCGCAATGCCATTCAGGCCATGCCCGAAGGTGGACTGATTACGATCAAGATCAACCATGTTCAGGACCGGATTTTGGTCAGTGTGACTGATACGGGGGTTGGCATTGCCGATACAGCTAAAATTTTTGAAATTTACTATACCACCAAAGAAGGAGGGATAGGGTTGGGCCTGCCCATTTCTCAGAAGATTATCGAGGAGCATGGGGGAAAAATTGAGGTGGAGTCCAAGGTAGGGGAGGGCTCGGAGTTCCGGATCGGGCTGCCTGTCAAGCCAATGATGCCGGTTGTGGAGATGAAGCCAATATGATAAATATCCTGGTAGTAGATGACGAAAAAAACCAGAGGGAGATGTTAAGAGGTTTTCTGGTGAAGAAAGGCTATCATACGGTAGCCTGCAGCAATGCGAAAGAAGCGCTGGACCTGATCAGGGAAGAGCAGATTGACATGGTCCTGACCGACTATCAGATGCCCGAAATAACCGGCCAGGAATTGCTGCAGGAGGTTAAAAAGATCAACCCTGCCATCCTGGTCATTATTTTTACCGCTTATGGCACTGTTGAGAGGGCAGTGATCGCCATGAAGTCCGGTGCCTATGATTACCTGGCCAAACCCATTGATCTGGGCGAATTGCTGATTATAATTCAAAAAGGAACGGAATATCTACACCTGGTTGAGGAAAACCGCGAATTGCGGGAAATGCTCTCCCAACGCTACTCCTTTGATAACATCATTAGCGTAAGTGATAAAATGGATGAGGTCCTGAGCCTGGTCAGCCGGGTAGCCAGGGCAGATACCACGGTGCTGATCCGCGGTGAGAGCGGAACAGGCAAGGAACTGATTGCCCATGCCATTCATTTTAACAGCACCAGGTCAACCCGGTCTTTCATTAAGGTCAATTGTGCGGCCCTGCCTGAAAACCTTCTGGAGAGTGAGTTGTTCGGCCATGAGAAAGGGTCATTCACCGGCGCTATCCAGCGCAGGATCGGGCGTTTTGAGGAGGCCGATACCGGAACAATCTTCCTGGATGAAATCGGAGACCTCTCACTCCCCTTGCAGGCCAAACTCCTGCGGGTGCTTCAGGAGAAAGAAATCCAGCGGGTCGGCGGAAATGCCAGCATCAAGGTAGATGCTCGCGTTATTACCGCTACGAACAAGGACCTGGAGAAAGAGATTAAGAGCGGAAACTTCAGGGAAGACCTCTACTACCGGCTGAATGTGGTGCCGATCTTCTTACCCCCCCTGCGGGATCGCAAGGAGGATATTCCGATAATAATCGAGTTCTTTTTGGAAAAGTATAGCCATAAATGTAAAAAACAAGTCAAGGGTGCGACTAAAGAGGTCCTTGACCTGCTGCTCAAGTATCATTACCCAGGTAATGTAAGAGAGCTGGAAAATATCATGGAGAGAGCTATAGTCCTGACCAGGCATGAGTATATTACCCTGGCCGACCTTCCCCCGAATATCAATGCCCATTTATCGGAAGAGGACATTCTGCTGGAGCCTGCCCAATCTATGGATGATGCAGTCTCCACTCTGGAAAAGCGGCTGATTGAAAAGGCACTTAATGTCAATCGAGGAGTGCAGACCAAAGCTGCCGAATCTTTAGGCATAAGTGAAAGGGTCTTGCGCTACAAGCTGAAGAAATACGATATGGCTCATCAGGATTAGGATGTGGTGCATTAGAATACGATATGGCTTATGAGTATACTTATAAGGATACTTTGTGAGGTTGTGTGATTCATGAGAATCTGCGGCTGTTAGATTGAATCTAAGTCCACATAAGCATCTTTTTTCCCACTTGCTCTATCTTTTCGCGCTTGTTTAAGATCCTCAATAGCTTCTTGATCAAGGTCAAGCCCTAGTATCTCTTCCAGCTCTTTATTCTCGTCCCAGGGAATAATTACTTCCATCCTATCCTTCCCACTTCTTATCAATCACTATCGTTATGTGCATCATTATCGTTATGTGCATCATTATCGTTATGTGTATCATTATCGTTATGTGTATCATTTTTGTCGGTTTTGAATCGATCAGCCTCTTGGCGGTGAAACTGGGCTGCCTTCCGGTTTCCTTTGAGAGAGAAATGGGTGCTGTAATTTTGATGTGCTTCTCTCATCTGCCCTTTTTGCTGGTAGAGTAATCCCAGAAAATAATAATTTCCAGGATAATCCGGCTGCAATTCCTTGGATTTGGTCAAGCTGGCTATGGCCTTGTCAAGCTGGTTCATTTCTTTCAACGTTCTCCCCAGATAGTGAAAAGCCAGGAAATCTTCAGGATTGATCCTGGTTATGTGCTCCAAATTTATTTCCGCTTCCGGATACTTGCCTTGACGAAAAAGGCTGATTCCCCTGTCCCTGAGCGCATCATTATCGTTGGGGTTAATGCTCAGACACTTCTGAAAAAAATCCAGGGACTCTTTTGCCCTGCCAGTCTTTCCGAGGGCCAGGGCCAGCCCATAAACGAGATCAGGATCATTGGGGTCGCTCTGGTATTTTTTCAGGATGTCCTGATAATATTCTTGAGGATTGTCGGTTTCAATACGGTTCCAGATCTGAAAGCGGCGAATATTGCCTGCGGCTTTCGAAGTGGAGGATGATGTGTGTCGCTGATTCATCTGTTCCAGATGATAAACTCGCGCGGTTGTGGTCGGGTGAGTGGAGAGGTAGATCGGCGGAGTTATGGTGATCCGCTCCAGTTGTCGCAGTTTTTCCATGAAATCGATGGCTCCCTGACCTTGATATCCTGCACCGGTGAGATAGCCAAATCCAATCTCATCCGCCTCATCCTCGAATTCACGGCTGTACTTGAGGAAAAAAGTCTGGTTCGTTCCAATGCTGAAAGCCTGAATAGCTGTAGCAAGTTCGCTGTCTTTAGCCAAAAGCACACCCGCTATCATGGCGGCCATGGTGGCCATGTCCACTTTTGATTTTTTCTCCATGAGCTTTCGGAAATGGGTCCTGGTGACGTGAGCGGTTTCATGGCAAAGTACAAAGGCCAGTTCATCTTCCGTTTTTACGGAGCTCAATAAACGCTCGGTGAAGAAGATATATCCGTTCGGTAAGGCAAAGGCATTGAGTTGATCTGACTTGATGACAAAATAGCGAAACTCAAACCGGTTGGGAGGAACCTGATCGAGGATTCTCTTTCCGATTCGATCAACATAGGTCTGAATCAACGGGTTTTCGGTAAATTCCAGTTGAGGTTTGAGCTCTTCGAAAATTTTTTTTCCAAGCTCGACCTCCGAAGGAACAGGGGATGACGATGGAGAGCCTGCCGGGGAGTCCCTCTGCGCTGAGTTCGGGTGAGTAAGCGGATGATATGCAGTGCAGCCTGAAAGGATAACAAGACAGGCAAGACAGTTAAGGAGACCAAAAAAGCCAACAAGACCAGGGCACAAAAAGGCGACTGCCCGCTTGGAGACTTTATAGAGAGAATTTCTCACGTTTTTTTCTCTTACTCCCTTCTTATTTCCATAGTCATGCCTAC
>Ga0307378_10004223_pt1 | contig 20662 bp, 6 predicted proteins | sample UN1MG_FD_202238 | JGI IMG/M metagenome (GOLD analysis project Ga0307378, IMG submission 202238) | Soil microbial communities from Risofladan, Vaasa, Finland - UN-1 | ecosystem: Environmental > Terrestrial > Soil > Coastal area > Acid sulfate soil | place: Finland: Risofladan, Vaasa | collected... | reverse complement strand
TATTTATCATACTGCGGACAGCTCTAGCTTACAGTTTCACAACATTTTAAACAGTGCTATTGTAAACGCGTACGAGCGTCAATGGAAAGACGTATCTATTCCGTTGGTTTTACCTCAAGGTATGCGTATTGTAGGGATTGTATAATCTAATAAATAGATTATTTCTTTATAAAAGGGGTCACAAATTGTGGCCCCTTTTTTTGATTTATCTTTGTCAAAAGCGTACCTATGATAGAATCGGTCAGAAGCACGGTATTATCTATTCTCAATAAGAACAATTTCGGCTATATATCTCCCGCAGATTTTAATCTGTACGCTAAACAAGCGCAGTTGGAGATATTCGATGAGTACTTTAACGATTATAATTACCAAATTAATAAAGAGAATGTTCGCCAGTCAGGAACGGGCTACGCTGATGTGTTGCGCTCTTTAGAGGAGGTTATCGATGGGTTCTCTACGATTGTGAATTTTACCACAAACTCATTTGCCCTTCCCTCTGATTATTATTTAATCAATAAGATACTTCCTACGGGTAGCAACTATGAATTAGAGCAGGTATCTAACTCTAAGATTAACTTGCTGTTGGCGTCATCTCTTACGGCTCCTACGACTGGCTTCCCCGCTTTTGTTCAAAACGGAAATACAGCTACAGCGTATCCCTCGACTATCACGTCAGGTACCATTCAGTATATCCGCTATCCTTACGACCCTAAATGGACGTATATTAGTTTAGTTGCTGGAGAGCCTGTATTTGACCAAGCTCAAGCCGACTACCAGGATTTTGAATTGCCTTCTGACGATGAGCCTCGCTTAGTAAATAAAATTTTGCAGTACGCAGGGGTTTCTATCCGTGAGATTGATGTGGTAAATTACGCGGTAAGTCAAGAACAAATCGCCGACCAGCAAAGCAAGTAATATGGCATACCTTACTCAGTATCAATACTACGAAAACGCAGGGGCTTCTCCAGAGGATGCCAATTGGGGGTCGTATCAATATGTCAGCTTACGAGATATCGTGACCAACTACCAGCTTATGTATAGCGGTAATAACGAGTTGGTAAACGAGAAGTCTCGCTATAAGATTCTATTTCACGCTAAGAGGGCCATACAGGAGCTTAACTACGATGCGTTCAAAGAGATTAAGGTCTTACAGCTTAACATATCTGAGGACCTCCGCTTTATCCTTCCTAGCGATTATGTAAACTGGGTTAGGGTGTCTTTGTTTAGAAATGGAACGGTATTCCCTTTGACGGAGAATATCCAAATTACTAGCGCACAGGCGTACCTGCAAGACTCAAGTAATAGGATTCTTTTTGACGAGACAGGAGCCGCTTTAAAGCCAGAGTTCTCACCTATTGATACCGAAAGGCTTAACAGCACTTTAAGGTCTATGTACATCAATGAGAACAGCCCTTACGACGGGAACGAAGGCTGGTGTATCGATGGCTTGTGGTATTTTGATTTTCCAATTGGAGGCGCTGCGTTTGGTCTAAACACTGAAACCGCTAATGCCAATCCTACATTCCGTATCGACCCCAAGGCGGGCGTTATAAACTTTAGCTCGGCTATGTCTGGTCAGAGCTGTATACTAGAATACGTTAGCGATGGTATGGAGGGGGGCGATGACTCGTTGATTACGGTCAATAAGTTGTTTGAGGACTTTATTTACTCGTATATCTCCTATGCTATTCTTAACTCTAAGATGGGAACCCAAGAGTATGTAGTTAATCGATATCGAAAATCTAAGACCGCTCTTTTACGAAATGCAAAAATCCGCATTAGTAATATCCATCCTGGCCGACTATTGATGAACTTGCGCGGTCAGAATAAGTGGATTAAATAATGGGAAACGTCAGAAGGAACTTTATTAAGGGGCGTATGAACAAGAGCGTCGATGAACGCCTTGTACCCAATGGAGAATATATCGATGCCTTAAACGTCAGACTAGGCTCTACGGAAGGCTCGGAGATAGGTTCTGTAGAGAACTCTAAAGGAAATACCCGCTTGACCACCCTACAATATCAAGGGGTAGATTTAAGTGATTCAGCTCGATGTCTTGGAGCGTTTGAAGATGGCGTTAACGAAACTATATACTGGTTTATTCACGACTCTGCCAATACAGCCTCCGCAACTGGGGTTGTTGATATAATAGCGTCGTTTAGAACGACGGACGAGGTATTGACCTATCACGTTATCAGCACATCTGTCCTCAATTTTAACCCTACGTTTTTAATAACGGGTGTCAATAAGGCAGAGGACCTGCTGTTTTTTACGGACGATTACAATCCGCCTCGTAAAATTAACGTAGTTGAAAACTACCCTCAGCCTATATCTGCAACTGACGTTGACCAAATTACCAATGACGATATCAACGTTATTAAAAAACCGCCAACCGCAGCTCCTACGCTGACGCTTATCGATATACCTGGAGAGGAGGATTATTTAGAATCTCATTTCGTGTCGTTTTCATACCGATATAAGTATGTCAATAACGACTATAGCGCGTTGTCTCAGTTTACCGACGTAGCTTTTGAGAGTAGCCCCTTTAGCTTAGACCCCGCTACCAACTTTAATACTGGTATGCTTAACCGCTACAACACAGCTGTTGTGGGTATTAATACAGGAGGTGAAGATGTAGTGGGTATTGACCTTTGTTTTAAGCTTGGTACAGACTCTACAGTTCGGGTCATACAGAAGTATATAAAAAGCGAAGAAGGCTGGCCTAATAACGTCGTTCAGACGGTCAACTTTACGAATCAGAAAATCTACACCTTACTGCCTCAATCAGAGATAGCAAGGCTTTACGATAACGTACCGCTTAAGGCGCAGGCTCAAACTATTATGGGCAACCGCCTGATGTACGGGAACTATGTCGATGGATATGATTTGACAATTGCATCGGGTGCTCGTATAGATACCAACTACAGCGCTGAGGTGGTATCAGAGAACCTATCGGTATTTCAAGCGGCTGGAGATGTGGCTAGTCAGAGTTACAGTATTGACCAAAGCGCTACGCCAAGTACTACGGGTAAAGCCGTAATTGATTTTGCCACAGCTCCTGACTTAGTTCAGGGAGGTGTCTTTGGCTTTTCATTTACCGTTACTCACGCTTCTTTTTCTGGCTCTGGCACAGGCTCTGCGGGCCTACCTAACCACCCTACGTTTACCATATCTTTCGTATATACCCTTCCTCAAGCATACGGCAGTGTTTATGAGATGGTTACCAGTCCTGAGTTCCAATCTCAACTGGGAGCTAACGGGTCAGGTACGTACCAGTCTTTAGCGAACTGTGCTGACGGAAGTACGTTTACCGATGTATTCAATTGTTCTTTAATTGCACCATCTGGATATACAACTGTAAACTCAGGTATAACGGCGCTTTCTCAAGGGGTCTTTATAGATGTTGACCCGCTTTTAACTGATGAGTTTGGAGTGAGCATACTGGGCGTTCAGTACAACAACACTTTAGAGGGGGAAAATCAATACTTTGAGTATTTCAATGTCAGTAATGTTTCGTATTCTTTACAGCTACAGTCTTCTAATAAAAGCCTTCATAGTAACCGAGACTACGAGGTAGGCGTTGTCTATATGGATGAATATAAAAGGGCTACGACTGCTTTAACGAGCAATCAAAACGCTGTCTTTGTTCCGCCTGTCAATAGTAACGATATCAATAAGATACAGGTTACTATCCCCACCAATATGACTGCGCCTAGCTGGGCCAAGACATATAAGTTTGTTCTTAAGCAATCTAAGGGCGCTTACGAAACTATATACTCTAACCTATACTACTACGACCCTAGCACAACGTCTTATTGGTTTAGGCTTATCGGTCAAGACCAAGCTCTTGTAGAGGCTGGAACAGAGCTTATTGTTAAGCGCGATTCGAACGGCACTTTAAACCAGAGTGTAAAAGCTGTAGTACTGGATAAAGTTTCTCAACCTACTAATTTTCTTCATCTTCTTCAAAGTTCATCTGATATACTTGAGGTACCAGGACTTTATATGCGACTTCGTGCTGAAGGGTTTAGTATTGACACGACGGTATCTAGTTATTGTATGGATGGTTCGGATGGGGCATCTTCAAGCGTATTCCTGCCTGGCGGCACAGGTACTCCAAGTGCCACAGAAATTGCGACAAAATATGGTCGAAGAGCTGTAGTAAACTACCCTTGTTTTAGTGACGATGGAGCAGGAGGGTATTCTAGGTACACAATAGCTTCTGGTTCTATAGTTACTTTTACTATTGAATTCAGAAGAGATAAGCGCCTGGGCCAATGCGATGACGATTATCAAGGTGCTTTTTTATGCAAAGTAGAAAAATCTATTACCGCCTCTCAAGGTTATGATAATTTAAAGTCTTTTTGGGACGGACAGGGATTAGGCTCTGTGTTGCTTAATTCAATGAATTGTGAGGTTCCTTGTAGCGCTGGACTTGGTCCTAACGCTAACACGTACTATCCTACATTGTATGTTAGCGCTACAGGTTCTTCTCCATTTACTCCCGTTGGTGCAGTTCCTTTTGAAAATCAATTATATTTCTACGAAATAACTTCCGATAACCCGTCTAATGCTTCAGGAAGGAGGTTGTTTTTAAGATGCGTAAATGGAAGTGAGGGCATTAATGGAACACTTGATGACTACCCGTCTATCACGCAGGTTAAAATTTGCGTACAAGAGCCTGGAAGCCTTATTGTTTTTGAGACAGAACCAGCGGAAGTAGCTGACGATATCTTCTATGAGGGAAGCGAAAACTATGCTATTACAAATGGATACCACCAAGGTAACGTCACCAACCAAGACGCTACGACAGAGGGTGTAATGGACCTGAACTTCTTTAACTGTTATGCTTTTGGTAACGGTGTAGAGAGTTATAAAATTGAGGACTCAGCCGTAGGCGAGTCGTTCCAGCTAGGCCACCGAGCCGTACTGGTTGCTGCTCAGGACTTTAAAGAGGCCGACCGCTTTGCTGACATCACTTATAGCGGCATATACAACGACGAGAGCAACGTAAATAAGCTCAACGAGTTCAACCTAGGGCTTCTTAATTTCAAGCCTTTAGAGGACGTGTATGGCCCTATCCAGAAGATGGTGGCTAGGGAGACGGACATCTTGGTATTGCAAGAAGACCGTATTTCTTATGTCGTTGTCAATAAAAACGTCTTGACCGACGCTCAAGGCGGTAGCGTTTTGACCGCTGCACCTGTTATTTTAGGCCAACAAGTAGCCAGAGTCGAAGAGTACGGTGTGTCGGCTAACCCAGAGAGCTACGCTGAGTTTGGTTTCGATAAATACTTTACCGATGCTAAGCGCGGTGCTGTAATACAACTGCGAGGAACGTCAGCTAGTAATGAAACGCTAACGGTAATTTCCAAGGCAGGTATGCGCTCGTGGTTTAGAGACCTCTTTAACGAGAGCTTTACCACTCAAAAGCTAGGAGGGTTTGACCCGTATATGGACGAGTATGTATTGGCTTCTAACGATATACTACTGCCTGTAGAGGCCAAGTGTATTAACTGCGGTATAGCTCAAACTATTTCGCTGTCACAAGCTGGGTCAACAAACTCTTTTTGCGTCAACGTAGGCAGTGCGGTAGGTGATATAGAGATTGTATGGGGTGCTCCTTTTTTAGGCTCTGGGGTAACTTTTGATGTAGTGGCTACTTTTGGCACTACTTATTCAGCTTTAAACCAAACAGGAGCGGGCTCTTTAACTATCCCTAAAACAGGGATAGTTCCCAATACAGTATCTGTTGTGATAACGGCTAATAACGGAGCTGTCAACAACCTACCCATTACAGTAAATTGTCCTGATGCTAATGAGATTAATGTGATAATGGTATCGCTTAATCGAGATTGGCAGAATACCGATACTATACACAGCGAATTTAGATTTGTAGATGGCACTACGCTAAGTCCAACTTACTCTGAGTTTGTTGAGTTTGACGCGGGAACAAATCCTGTCGTGTCTCAGTATCAACTTCTTACAGGAGACCAAGGCACAAGTATTTTCCCTCCTCAAGGAGCTACGGTATATGTTCAAAGTAGAAAGCTGGCAGGCGATGTGTTTAATTTCTTACCTGCCGAAAACAGTTTAAAGCACTGGAGAACTACTCAGTTGTATTCTAATACACCTGCCAACATACAGACGATACTTTCTAATTCAACTGACTTAACGGTAACTCCTAACACTGATGGCGCTAGCCTTTACTCTGGCAATTTTACTTTTAATGGCTCGGGTGATTACCTCTACCTTGTGTATGATTACCGTGAGGCAAACCCTTCACAGCTTTGCTATGGAGTTAAATCGTCGGCGGCTTGTTGTTGCGATACCCCTTCTACATTTTATTTAGACGCAGGCAGTTTATCGACTTCGACAACAGTTTATTCTGACGCGGCTCTTACGGTTCCAGCGGCGGATGGGTGGTATCAAGCTATTGTATTTGGAAACTCTATAGTTAGAAACCAATTGTCAGGCGTATTAGGTTCTGTTCAGTCTTGCGCTTCTTGTGTTGAAGACTGTAGGGACGTTTCTTTACCTCCAGTATCTGTAACTCTAACGGGAAATTCAATTTATGACATCACTTATGATTTGGGCAATAGCGTTGGTGTGTCTGCTATTAGGTTTTCTCCTGATATCGCTGGAGGAATATTTGTAACGTATGACGGAGTAACAAAAAGCGACTCGTCTAGTGTGTTGCTAATAAACTCTACTTTAAATCCAGCTACAAGCTGGTTCGAAGGTCCTTACTATGGGGATACTAGTGCCGCTGGAACTCCTACTACAGGAACAGCTCAAAAATCAAAGTACAATTGGAACTATGTAGACCAAGATTTTGATGCTGACGGAGTTGAACCTATTACAATCGCAGCTGGAGATTTAACCAGCTTAACAAATGGTAACGCGGGGGATTATATTTTATATGTCTCAAAACCAACAACTACTCTAACGGCTTTAACGGTTCGAATTATCAGCCCTTTAGCTGCGGCTCCTGATTGGGCAATTACAGTAGAATGTCCTGTTCGATTGTCTGCTTTCTCTTCAAGTGTAGTCCAAGCTACGGATACAGATATATGTATTCAACCATTTACCGTTAACCTTTTTAACTTACCCGTTAAAACCAATTCTTCACCTGGAGTTCCTACGAGAGGTGATTGGGTTTTTGCGGATGTATTGGGAGAAACTTTAGCTTCACAAGGTTACTACAGGGTATCTGGAAATTATATTCGGGTAGACTCTAATGGAGTTATAGTAGAAAAAACAATCTGTATCTAATGGCGAACTATACTCTCACATACTCTCCTGACGTACAGGGCTGGCCTTCCTTTTACTCCTATGCTCCTGACTGGATGATTGGGATGAATAACTATTTCTATTCGTTTAACGGAGGGGATTTATATCGCCACAATACCAATGAACTTCGCAATCAGTTTTACGGAGTAGCGTATTCAACTCAAATTACCAGCGTATTTAATGACTTCCCTACGGAAAACACCCTTTGGAAAACCATAGAGCTGGAGTCGGACCTCAGCTGGGAGATTACTTTAGAGACCGATATCCAAAATGGATATATCGATGAGGCTTGGTTTGAAAAGAAAGAGGCTGTGTGGTTTGCGTTCGTTCGCAACCCTGACGGGGACACGGAGCCTGCACTTACTATTAGCCCTTCGCAGTATGTCCTTCGCTCTGTCAATGGCATTGGCTCTAACACCACTGTAGCAGCTGGGGTTATTACATTTGGCTTTGCTGTTAGTACCATCCTTTCTATTGGCGATAACCTATATACAATCGACCCTGCTACTCCAGGTGTCCCTGCGCTAGTAGGACCTGTAACGGCTATCTCAGCTGATAGGACACAGCTTACCTTTACGTTAGCCACTGGTGGTGTTACCCCACAGGGCGGGTGGTATATGATGTCTGTAAAGAACGCACAGGCGGAATCGCACGGCGTACTGGGACACTATTGTCAGTTTACTGCTACTAATGCTTCTACTTCGGCTACTGAGCTGTTTATAGTAGAGGCTCAGGCAATGAAATCGTATCCTTGAATCTCGTTATCTTTGACTAAACAATAATCATATGGCATTTGTAACCGCAGCAATAGGGCTGGCTCAGGCTGGCGTAAGCGTCTATCAGGCTCTAGAGGCTAAGAAGAGTATTCAGAGCGCCGAGAAAGCCGCTAAGAAAGCTGCTGCTAACGCCCTTCGCCAGACGGAGATAAATCCCTATGAGGAGCTCTCTGTTCCTACGGCTGAGTATATGGAGCAGCGAGAGGCTGCGCAGCGTATGGCTTATGCTAGTGTTCAGGCAGGAGTGGAGGGCGACCAAAGGGGAGGTGTCGCTACAGCTGGAACAGCGCTTGCCGTTGGTCTTGAATCAGAAAAAGATATCCTTGCTTCTCAAGAGAGGTCGCTTTACAATAGAGACGTCGCTGTGGCAGGGCAAGACGCGGTGAATCAAATCCGTCGAGAAGATATATACACCGATATGGCTACTGGAGCTCAGCAAGCAGCCGCTGACCAAGCCGCTGCACAAGCCGCTGCTATTACGGGGGCCGCTACGGGACTGGGTATTGTAGGTGCTGAAATTGATGCGGGAAGGGCGCTCTATAAAAAGGACGCTTTAGCTCGTAACTTAGAGAAGGGCCTTACTGGAAAAGACTCCGAGCAGTTTAAAGCTCAGATGCAAGGAGAAATTATGCGGGGTCTACAGGGCTCGAATCCTGCTACACAGATGCGTATGGCAAAATCGTTAGGCTTTACTGACGCTACTGAGTTAAGCAGTGCTTTGGCTAGCGAAGAGTCATTCGCTCCTTTCTACGAGAGTCTAAGCACCTCACAGCTTCAAAACCTAGGGCTAGAGTACCTAACGGGATTGAGCAATAAGAATTATCGGCAAATGAATCAAGGAACTTTCCTTACTCCTCAATCCGCTGGTGTAACTGGGGTGGGTCAAGAGTTTGTAATGCCGCAACAACTGATAGGTCTATGAGCTACTATAAGTACGCAGAGAGGGGTGCCGATACCCGAGTAGACTGGGGGGCTATTAGCACCAACCTCGTCAAAACTCTTAAAGTCCAGGAGGCGGACAGGGAGAAGCAGCGTCAGGAGATTGACAAGGAGTCGGTTGCCGTAGGTAAGAGGCTCGCGGATGCACCACAAGGGGCTAATAAAGCTGCGAGTACTTGGATTTTAAACGCTTCAGCTGATGCCGCTCAGTTGATGATGACTCAAAACCGACTACTTAAGTCTGGTATTGTAGACCCTCGTGACTTTACAATCAACAGGCAGAACGTAGACAATAGTTTTGCAGCTTTAAAAACTATAGCTGATACCGCCAATAAGGAGAGCGAGCTTACTATGAAGCGCATTAACGCTGGTGAGGGTCAGCCTAAATCTATGCAATTCGAAGGTGTAGCCGCTCAAAGAGTTAATGATTTCCAAGACTTCTCTAAAACTCGTGTATTCTGGAATCCAGATGATGGAGTTGCTAGTATCGGAATCTTAAGAAACGGAACTTTAAGCGATAATGCCGCCGACTTCTCTACTATAGAAGGGGCTGTCAATCAGATGCAAGCTCGGTATGACAAGATTGAGTACGCTCCTACGCTACAGAAGTGGGCCGATAATTTAGGAGAGAATATCCGAGTGGTAAACAAAAATGGTGTACTAACCGTATCGGATGCTGCGGGAAGAGACCTAGCCGAAGACGACCCTGTACGTTTAGAGGTTATGAAGTCTTTAGACGATACGCTATCTTCTCTTATGGTCAATGACATTCATACGTTAAGTATGGCTGAGGATTTAGGGTTAGTCACAGCTGACGACTATGACCTAGGTTCTGAAGAGACAAGTTGGGGCGCGGAGGAGTCTCGTAAGGTGGGTGTAACCACTCAGAATGACGGCATTTTATTTCCTAAGTCCAACGACGCTTTAAATGAAGCTGTAAGGGAAAAGCTACGGACCGATGCCCTGGCTATGGTAGGATACAAGGAAACGGCTATGCCGAAAGACTCTTCTAGGGAATCGTATTACAGGGAATTAGGCTCCAAAGATAAGGAGCTAGTAAGTACTTTAGATAACGTAGCGGGCCTTTATTCTGGGGACGTTAAAGAGTTGCAAAGTACTATCCAAGATATAATGGGTGGAAACACTTCAGTTACTTACGCAAAAAGGAATGATAGAGGTATAAATATAAAAACAGCAAATGGCTCAGGAGACGCTTTCTTAAGTTTTTATACCAAAGATAAATTGGGGAAGGACATTCTGATGTCAGCCGCAGACTTTACTAAATCAGCGGTAAAGATTTTAACTGGAGACACTCAAGGTAATTACGATAAAATTCTTGAGGCTGGAAACTGGAGTCCTCAAAGGACAAACTTCAATGCTATTGATGAGGTAGAGTTTAGGAGAGGCGCAAAGCCCGTTGATTATATGGTTCCATACAGAGAGCTACAGAATAAAATAACAGCTGCCCCCTTTGAAGCCTATGACAACTCAGCTGCCGCAACATTATCTACGATATTATCGCCTTTAGGATTTACGGTTGAGCCTACCAATGGGGTACGCAATAAGATTATTGTCAAAGATTTAAGGGGTGATAAGGAATCTATTACAATTCCTACGAATCAATCTAGCGACGATGCTGAATCTCAAATGGCTAAACTAAAGGCTTGGATAAACGAGCATCGAACAGATATAGAAAAGGGGCAGTTTGGCTACGAGCAGGGAAAAGCAGGGAGTAATTCAGGGTTGAATGCTTCTGAAGTTATGAAGGAAAAAGCTAAAACCGAGCAGGAATAACATAAGACGGCAATGAACGAAGAATATATCAAGAGCGTTTACGATAATTTTGGTGAAGAGGTACTGGGTTCGTTTGAAGACTTCTCTAACTTGATTTCTAATGATGACTCTTATCAAAAGAACGTATACGACCAGCTAGGAGGGGAGAGCATTTTTGGGGCATATGAAGACTTTGTAAGTCTAGTGTCTACAACTGCTCCTGCTGTAAAAAAAAAAGATACGGCATCCGCATCGGTGGCTGGTTCTTTGGTCTCACCAGAGCCTGAAGTTGCTGTTGAGCCAGCTATTGCCCCAGCGCCACCTACCCCAGAGATACAGGATATAACGGGAGCCCCTGACCCTGACTTTTTTGAGGAGCGTATGGCTATGGTTTCTCCAGAGCTTATCGATAGAGGAGATGAGGACGAGGTAGCTCAAGAGCTTACAAAGGTATTTAAGCCTTATGGGTTTGATGTAGAGCCAACCAGTATAGGTGACGCTATTAAAGTTACCGCAGCTAACGGACAGACTATTGAGGTTGACCTCGACCCTTGGGAGGTGCCAGGATTATTTTCGGTAGGAGCGGTTATGGCTGGAGCTACAACTGAATCTGGCTCATCTCTACAGAATTTCCTAAAGACTGGAGGTGAGTACGACACCAAAAAAGAGAAGTCAGAGGCGGCTAAACTTAAGAAGTTTCTTCGCGAAAATAAAGACGAGAGTCAAACTATAGCTCGTGAGGACACGGCTTATGTCGAGCCTGAGAAGATGTTTGTTACTCGTGAGCAGCGTGAGGCTGAGGTAAAGAAAATCAATAAAAGCCACAAGGAAGTAACCCGTCTAACTCAAGAGTATCTTAAAAACGAAAGGGATTTTGCAGATAAATACCCTCAGTTTCAGACGTACGACCCAGAGTATATAAAAAACAATCCCGAGGAGTACCAGATGTTTTTGGCCGATAGGAATATCCTCGAAGGTGAGCGAGAGTTTCTAGGTCAGACGCACCAAAACACTAAAGACCAAGGTGCTCAGTTAGATAGGCTAGCGGGAGAGTATACTGAGATGTTAGCCGAAAGAGGTTACTGGAGTGGAGGTGTGTTTAGAAATGAATTTATTCAAGGCGCCGCTGATATCGCGGCTGGCGCAAAGGACTTTGGTTTAGATACAGGGTATAACCCTGAGTTTCTTATGGACACTGACCCCGAGTTCTTTAGGGACAACTACCTAAAAGAAGCTGCGGCTAAAGGTTATGACGTTCCGTCTGCGTCTGATATGACGGTTGATGAGTTTAAAGCTTGGATGAAAACCGATAAGGGTATCCCAGCAAAAGAAAGTATTGCTATACAGAATCAGATAGTAGACACCAAATTAAAGAAGCGTAAGCGAGGAGAGCCAATTGATTACAAAGAGGCTGTAAACGCATACTCTCAATACGCTACCTCTAAAAATATGGAGGTAACGGGTGGTGAGCTGGCCGCTTTACGTCGCGGGCTTGACTTCTTGAAAGATTCCGAAGCTACTCCAGAAGCTGCCGACTTGATGTACGAGTCGTTTTGGGGTGGAGCTTTGTTAGGCGTTACTCGTTCGCTTCCAGCTATGTTATTCCCTGGTGGATGGGCTGGTCGGACAGCGGCTATGTACAGTCAGATAACAGGATTCCTTGAGAAGGAAATGGCTGGAGACCCTGACTTCCAGAATATATCTGAAGCTGAGAGGTTCCGATTGAAATTAGCTATTGGCTCTGTGTCTTCGGTTTTAGAAGCCGTGGGACTCAGGAATGTCCTAAAACAGCAGGGGCTGCTTACGGGAATCCTTATGAGGGTTTTGAAAAAAACTCCTGCGAATGTTAAGGGTAAGGCTTTCAATGAAGTCGTTATGCGCGAAGTTAATAGCGCTATTGGTCGAGGAGCTTTAGTTGTAACCAGCGCAGGTTTGGCTGAGTTTGAGACAGGGTTTTTACAAGAGGGTGTGGATATAGGCTTTAAGAGTATCTACAATGAGATGAAGGAGAAGGAGATGTTTGAAACTCCAGAGGGGGCTAGAGACATATTTGGTCAGATGCTTTATGCAGGAGCTCAAGAGGCTGTAGGTGGTTTTGTACTGGGAACTCCTGGGGCTGTCAGCGCAGCACGAGGGACCTATGACTTTACGGCTATCGACAAGGCTACGTTTGAGATGTTTCAAAACGTAAGCAGCCTGACCGCAGCGGGGGAGCTTACTTACCGCGATATGTTTTATACCAACCAACAGGCTAGGATTAACAGAGGCGAGATAAGCAAGGCGGATGCACAGCAAGAGATGGACAACCTCGATGAGGTAATTGCCGTCAACCGAGATATCCCGTCCGACTTAACGATAGACCAGCAAAAGCGGTCTCTAGGTATATTACTTAGGAAGAAAGACTTACAGGAACAAATTGAAGGGAAAGACCCTATCCTTGTGAAGCGACAGCTAGAAGAGCTGGACGGGCTTAACGGGGAGCTAGAAGAAATACTTTACGGAACACCAGAAGATGCCATTCAAGAGCAAGGCCCAGAGAGCGTGGATGCACCAGAATCTACCAGAGATAGCGAAGCGGTGGGAGAGGGAGTACCCGACATCGGAGAACCTACCACAGAGGTTGAAGCCCAAGACGACGTTACGGATGAAGCTACAGCAACGACGGCGGAAGTCGCGGTAGACGAAGGAGCGGAGGTTGAATTAGGTGCTACCACGACTGACAAGAAAGGCAGGACGTTTAGGTTCTTTAAAACAACCACCGAGAAGGACGGCCTTAAGACTACTCGGTTTACTTTGAACAGGAGCGACAAGCCCACTGAGCACAGAAATAAATCAAGGGTTACTCCAGTAGAAGAAGCTTTGGGTGGTCTATACGAGTTTGAAATTCAGGAAAGGGGAGTGAAGGTTGTCGCTGTTACCGAGGTGAGGGAAGGCGAGTCTGGAGCTGCCGCCTCGGTAATATTCGAACAAGACGGTCAACGGTTTGAGGGCGACGTAGTGCTAACCCCTAAGAAATCAGCCCCTAAGAAAACTGTGTCGGAGCCGACACAAGGGGTGACGGAGGAAGAACAGGTGGATATTGACGAGTTCTTTGGAGAGCAGGAGATAGAAGGCGTAGAGAGAGTCTCTGAAAACCTTGTTATCAACCGCCGTCAGATGACCAGTGACACAAGGTCCAGAGCTAAGGAGCAGCGTACCATCAATCGAGTTAAGCAGTTGGCAATTAAAGCTGCTGTATCGCTGAGTAAGCAGTTCCCTGATGTCAGGATAGTCCTTCACGAAACGCCGAATCAGTACAAGCGGTTTGCAGGTGAGTTAGCTCGAGGTTCGTATGACTACAAAACCAAGACAATCCATATCAACCTGACCAACGCCAACACACGGACTGTAGCTCACGAGGTGTTCCACGCTTTAATTCTAGAGATAGTTTTAAATGACCCTAACGCGGTGATTGTTTCCCGTAAGATGTTGAGGTCGGTCAAGAAAACAATTGACCCCAATAGCGATTTAGCTCAAAAGATTGATGAGTTCGTCGATAGCTATGCCGACCGTCCTATCGTACAGGACGAGGAGTATCTAGCCGAGCTAACAGGTATGTTGGCTGCTCAGTATAAGACTTTAAATAAGCCAGCTCAGAACGCTATTAAAGAGTTCTTTCGCAAGCTCGCTAAGCTAATTGGTATCGACAAGAAGTTCGGCTTGGATAAGTATTTCGGTCCTGAGTTTTTAAAGACAGACGCCGAGGTGGTCGACCTTATGAATACCATCTCAAGGAAAATCCGTCAGGGGGTCTTTATAGAGTCTTCGGATTTAGCGGTGATGGAGAAGATTAAAAAGAAGTCTACGCCTAAAGAACTTAAGAAAGCTCGCGAGGATGTCGAGGTAGCTTTGGATGAGCAGGAGAGAAGGAAGCGAGAGAAAGCAGAGAGCGGCACTGGGAACAGACGAAAGGAGACAGCACCATCTAGCACTGATTTCGTTAAGCCTGTAGCTTCTCGACAGCAAAAAGCAGACGGTCAGGTGTTCACGTTTGGTCAGGACACTTATGATATCGATAAGGCGGATAATATTATAAAGAACAATAAGGTTGACATTATTGATGTGTCTGCTTCTGATGTACCTAGCCTGTCTTTCTTTTTCGTGACCAAGACGGAGGAGGGAATTAAAAATGCTGACATATCGCAACCCGTAATATTTGCAACGACCCCTAATGGTCTTTTATTAATCGATGGTCATCATAGGGCGGAAAGAGCTGCTCGAGACGGTAAGCCATTAAAGGGGTATGTTCTTTCTGAAGAACAGACAAGTTCTATTATGCCTTCCGAGACAGCCGTTACACCACGTATGCAGGTGGTTACTGAGGAGGACGGCAAGCCTGTGACCTTCTATCACGGAACGGATAAGAAGTTTGATAAGTTTGAGCCACAGAAGTCAACGCGTACGATTCTGATGTCTCAGTACGAAGTGAAGACGCCTGCTATATTCTTCACCCCTGACGAGGCGGAGGCTCGGGAGTACGGAGATAATGTTATCCCTGTAAACCTACAGTTTGAAAAGCTAGTTGAGGACCATATCGACGAGGCTGCTAAAATCATAACCGATTACTACGTAAAAGAGAAGGACGGAATTATAGAAGTTCAGGATGGTGTCGTTGACCTTTCCGATTACTATGACGAAGCTACCGATTCTTACAGCAACAACTGGGTCAAAGACGTACTAGATGAATCGGAGGGTATCGACTGGATGCTCCTCGATGAAGAAGCTTTGGTAGAAAAGTTCAAGGAAGCTGGCTTCGATGGAACCAAGGTGTACGAAGGAGATAAAGCTTTCTCTGTAGCTACCTTCTACCCTGAGAATATCGTAAGGCTAGACCAAGGTGTGGCTCCTCGTCAGCAGCTGGCGCCTAATGGCAGGCCGTCTAATCTAAACGAGGAGCAGTATAAGATAGTGCGGACTCCTGCATTCAAGAAGTGGTTCGGGGATTGGGAGAATGACCCTGAGAACTCAAGCAAAGTTCTTGACAGGAACGGAGAGCCTCAAGTTGCTAATCATTATTCCGACTCCTCAACTATAGATGCGTTCAAGATGAAGGGGGACGAAGGATATAGCCGCGCTCACTCCGTAAGTAATTTTGGCATCTATTTCAATTTAGGGGAAACTGAAGCGAAATATGGCAAGTATGGGTATAACGTTTTCTTGAACTTCCGTAATCCCCTTTACATTAAAAACTATAAGTCAGATATCGTAAACCCATACACCAAAAGAAAAATATATTTAGAGCAGATTACCCGTGATGACATCCGTTATCTAGAGGATAAAGGGTATGACAGTTTAATTGGAAGCACAGGTCAAGTTGTTGCTTTAAAGGCTTCTCAAATAAAGCTTTCTGACGGAAGCAACAAGACTTTTGACCCAGACAGTCCGTCTATACGTATGCAGGTAGCTGACATACCTCAGTCTGCTAAAAATGTCCTTTATGGAGACAGCGATGTTCTACCAAAACCGTCTAAGAAAAAGTCAAATTCACAGGTAGCGCAGGACCTCGCTGAGGTAGCGGCTGAGTATTATGGCGGTGAGATAATTACAAGTAAAACGATTACTCCAGAGCAAGAAGAAACCATTACTGAGGTAGGTACAGAGGAGGCTATAGCTGCTTTTGAGGATAGTGGAAAGAGCGCAGCCGACTGGTACTCTACAGCGATTGAAAAGGCTATGGCTGTGGCGGCAGTTATTCACCCATCTCTAAGTTCGAAAGAAGAAGCAAGTAAGTATGAGGCTTTTGCCAAAGAAAAAGACCCTGTAGCGGCAGCGAACTTTGTTATGCGCGTCGCCTTGGCTATTACCTCGCAGAACTTAAACGTAGAGGCCAACGCGAAATATGCAAACGAGCAGTTTGATATATTTAAAAAAACAGGTCGATTTGATGCATCTAGAGAATACGGAACCAAAGCAAAGTCGATATCATCTAACTTAAGACTGGCTAACGTTCTCGTTGAAAAGATTGGCCTGAACGCAACAGAGGATTTTGTCCTTCAAGAGTTCAATGTGTCTGAGCTAGAGGTAGCGGCGTCAAAGGCTTTAGGCAAAAACATAAAAGTATCTGGCCTCCGTAACGATAGCGTAAACGGAGCGGCTTTATTCGGTCCTAAGATTGGTCAAGGCTTCCTACAGAATCTGATGGGTAAGTTTGACCCCGTAACGATAGACCTGTGGTTGCGGCGCACTTGGGGGCGATGGACAGGAGATGTAGTGGGAGTGGGAGTAAAGGAAGAACGTATGGCTCGCTTGTTAAATGGATTAAAAGAAGCCAAGAAGGACACGGGAGTAGAGGTGCCTGACGTTATGAAAAAACATCGAGTCGTAAGAAAGGTGCGGCCCTCAACGGGCGCCTCTTACGATACGATGTCTGATAAGTTTATTTCTGAGCTCGAGGAGGATGCAGACTTCAGAGATAAGATAGCTGCTTTTGCTAAAACGCTATCAACTAAAGGAGACCTTATGTACAAGCTCATTAAGAACGAGCCTATTTCGGACGGTCTTTACAAAGCCTTTATATCTGGTGAGAAGACGTATGGTCAAACAGCGAATCAGTTACAGCGTATTAAGGATAAGCTTTCGGCTAAGTACAAGGACTATGTCTCTAAAGAAAAAGCTAAAGGAAGAACTCCTCTTAAAAAATCAGAGTGGGTAAAAGGTCAGAACCAAAAAGACGGTCGTGTAAACTCTCCCAATAACGAAGCTATATCAGCTCGTAAACCAGAGTGGGTTAAAGCGGCGACTTCCATAACGAATGACCTCAAGCCAATTGACATACCTACCAATCAAGACAGGAAGGTAATTACTCGTATTGTAAACGATATAAAAAAGCGTATGACCGAGCAAGGGTACCCCGTTACCAACGCTGACGTTCAGGCTTTGCTCTGGTATCCCGAGAAGGATATCTGGGCTAAACTAAGGGGAGAAGAAGAGTCTAACTTAAAACAATCTTATGATGACCAATTCATTAAAATCGCAGAGCAAAAAGGGCTCGGAAAAGAAGCCAAGTCAGCCGCAGAAAATGTTGAGCGTGAACGAGCCGCACAACCTAGCGGAGTTGATGAGCGAAAAACAGATGTCGAAGTTTCTCGACTTACTGATAAAGAAGGCGTAGCCCCTCGTCAGCAGTTGGTATACCACGTTACATTTAGCAAAAACGAAGCTGGTATAAAGAAAAATGGCCTTATGAAAGGCAGACCTGGAACCTTCAGCAGACAGACGGGTGGTAAGTTTGATACAGCAAAAAAGACATTTGCATTTTTAGACTTGGACGACGCTATGGTGTGGGCTCAAAAGACAAATCTGGATTTTGGCAAGCCTGTCTCTATAGTCGTAGTTAAAAAAGGAGACAAGGTATTTAAGAAAGATGACCAGGTGTTCTTCTTAGACTCGGCAGTATTTACCGAGGACGCTATAGAGAAAGAGGATATATCGTTGGTTCAGAATCTTAATGCTGCGTCTTTTATGTTCTATCAGCCTAAGAAAAAGCCAGGCGTAGCCCCTCGCCAGCAGGTAGCAGATGTAGATAAGAAAATAGATGCCCTTAAAGCAAAGCAAACAAAAGCAAGCGAAGCCGAATACAAAAGGGATAAAGCAGGGAAGCCTTCGTATTCAAAGGCATTCTTTGCGGAAGACAATAAGTTCAGAAAAGAGATTGAGCGCCTTGAATTACTGAAGCTAGGGCTGGCTCCTGCTTACGAGCAGCGAGTAAAGGTATCCGAAGAGTTAGATGAGTTAAATAAACCTTTCGAAAGAGAGGTTGGTAATAAATATTACCCTCGTTTGGGTACGGTCTCTAAAGGAGAGATGACGGGTGAAGACTCTGATTTAGGTGGTATATACGAGGCCGAGGTGGACGGGTATCTATTTAGAGGGGTCTCTGTTGAGGATTACAACAGAATTAAAAAAGAAGGATTTATAGACACCGATTTAAGGGGGGCGATATCCGATAAAGAGGGTATAAATTTAACGCCTTATTCAGCTACAGCATTTAACTACCTCCCTGAAGGAGTTGAGGGTGTTGTTATGGCGATGAAGGTTTCTGATAAATCAGGACTGTTTATGATTGGCGCTGACGATTACGTCAGGTCATCCAAGCCAATTCCTTTCACTGATGTAGAATTTGTCACAACGCCTGTTATAGAAGGTCGGTACCTTTCCGTGAAGGACGGCAAGTCTACACCTATTGCCATTAAAAAAGTTAGTCATCCCTCAAAGAAGACGGAGCCAGACGTAGCCCCTCGTCAGCAGGTTATCGATGACGTGACAGCAAAGGAACTTGACACTCCGTTAGATAGACAGCAAAGGGTGTTTAGGTCGGGGGACTTACAAAATAAAGCTGAGCCTCGCTGGAAGTTCCGTTATGGTCGAGGAACTGGTCATTTTGGTACAGGGTTTTACTTCTTTGGAACTAAAGAGCAAGCAGATAAGTACGACGCTAGGGATGTCTCTGAGCTTGACATCGATAAATACAACTTGGCTAAGGCGACTAAGAAGCTTCACGATGAGCTAAAAAGAATCAATGACCGTTTTAATGACTATGATGAAGTTGAGGCTATTGATGAATTAAGAAAAGAACCTTTGAGACAAGTGGTGCCTGCTTTTTTTATTGAAGATGTAGCTAAAGCAGCAGGGATGGATGTCATAAGTGAAAAAGATGAGAAAATATTCACTCGTAAAGATTATGTGGGTGATAAATCAATATTAGAAAGTCAAAGAGAAAAATCTAAAGCTGCTAAGGAAAGGGGGGAGATACCCTTTGAAAACATATTAATAACCAAGGATGAATTAGAAGCCGCAGCAACAGAAGTAACGGAGGCTTTAAAAAAGGATGGTGACCCTGCGTTCGGAGACTCTGTCTCCACCCTAGTGATGAAGGCCCTAGGTTTTGACGGTGTAAATGCCGTGGGTACTCCTATGGATAACTCAGTATACGGCACAGTCATCTATGACCTTAAAGAAGACGTAGCCCCTGTAGCTACACGTCAGCAGGTAGCTGATGTAATTAAAAATCCTGACAACTACGGATACCACGGAGGCACACTCGGTGGACCGAATCGTGTCAAGAGCGAGACGATTGACCCCAGTACGAGTCCAGATATGCCCTATACTGGATACTATTTCTTTAGCGATTACGGTCGGGCTCTTAGGGGCGATAGATTTAAAGAATATAAGAAAGAAGACGAAAGGGACGTGCAAGCGGTTGACTTCTCTAAGTACAATTTGTATGAACCCAAGACACGAGATGAGTACTTCAGAACCAGAGATTATCTTAAAATTATAGCTAAAGCTGGAGAGGCTAGTGAAAAGATGCTTCTTGAGATGAGAAGAAATAGCCGTAATGTTTTTGACGGACTAGAAGAATACTTCTTTAATGCCCAATACCTTTACAGTCAAAGGGCTAGGTACAAAGATGCTCAATTTCAAGCGACGGATAATAAAAATTATTTAGAGATTAGCTCTGAAATAGATAAGCTAGATAGTCAAATTGAAGAAATTGAAAAGACCACCCGAGAGGATAAGGTTAAGGTTATCTCCGATGGCATTCAAGGGCTTTACAATGAATGGGATAAACAAAGGCAGGAAAACTACGCTAAAGGTAAACAGGGTGAACGTAAGCTACAGCAGACAGAGCAGTTCGAGACGCTCCTTTTGAAAAAGGCGGGCTTTGAAGGCGTCGACGTTAGGGGAATTGAAAGTCTTGATATTTTTCAATATGGCTCTACCATATTTGATTTGAAGCCTAGAAGTGTAGTTAGCCTAACGAAATACGCAGACCTCTTAAATAAGGAGCTTGTAGAAACGGGCAGGTCGGCTATCGCTCGTCAGCAGCTGAGTGATATCGC
>Ga0307378_10004222_pt1 | contig 20663 bp, 17 predicted proteins | sample UN1MG_FD_202238 | JGI IMG/M metagenome (GOLD analysis project Ga0307378, IMG submission 202238) | Soil microbial communities from Risofladan, Vaasa, Finland - UN-1 | ecosystem: Environmental > Terrestrial > Soil > Coastal area > Acid sulfate soil | place: Finland: Risofladan, Vaasa | collected... | reverse complement strand
ACCGGCGCAATCGTAGGCTGGGGTCCCGACGTTGCCGGTCAGAGATTCGGCTTCCGGGTTGACGTTGGCAGGCTGCGGATAGAACACGCTGGTGGCAATATCCAGGGAGACACCTTAGTGAACGACGGTGGCTGGCACCACGTTGCGGTGACGGTACAAGAGAACGCCACAATCTCATATCCGGAGGTGATACTCTATCTCGATGGTACGGACGACACCAGGCCCACTACAGACCCCGATGCGTTCAACCTCACCGCAGGGGAGGACGTCAGTATCGGCAGACGGCCCGCAAACAACGATAGATTCTTCTTAGGTCAGATCGACGATGTTCGTATTTACAACGGAACGTTGACACAAGAGGAGATTGCATGGCTTGCCGGCCGGATTGCACCTTTTGACAAGCCGTTTTGACGTGGCGTCGATATTATGGCTGTATTTGCGGCTTACGCAGGATAACTGGCAGGATTTGCATCAATTCGGGGCCCATACTGATTGAGTTCGGGGTGGGGCTGGTTGGAGGCTTAGGTAGCTATTCTGTGGCGCCATGCTTGCGGCACAGGTCGGCGATGCAGTGATGGCTGCCCGGGACGAGCGACGGAGCCATAGCTAAGGCTGGGGATTCGCCTATTGCTTCACCCCGTGCTTCTTCAGCAGTTCGACGATCTCAGTATATCCTTCTTTTTAGGCATACCACAAGAGAGTCCGACCGCCCCGTCGATCAAGGTGACATTCGCTCCTCTGGCAATCAGCAGTTCAACCATGTCCTCACTGCTATAAACCGCACTGTGAAGAGGGGTTCAGTCCCAATTGTCTTGTGTATTGATTTCAGCACCTTTCTCGATGAGCAGCTCTACAATGTCTTTGAGCCCCGCACCAACCGCTCTATCGAGAGGGGTAGTCCCATATGGTGTCCGTTTGTTGACATCGGCTCCACTTTCGATGAGGCTCTTTGCCATGGACTGATCTTTCATATAGAGAGCCAAATACAAAGGCGAAATATCGGCACCTTTTGAAACAAGCAGTTCGACAATCTCCGTATGATTGCGTCCCATGGCCATTTCTGCGGCTGTCCGGTTGTAATACTTTTCCCCAAGATTCACATCAGCACTGTGTGCCAGAAGCACCTCGACGATCTCTTTATGGCCCTCAGGGGCTGCGTAATGCAATGCCGTCCGACCCGATGCATCCCTATCATTGAGTTACAAAAAATCGTTGTAAGCACGTAACTCTGTTAGTGGAAATCTGACTAGTGCTCTTTCACACCTCAATTGATGGATAGAGTCTTTTTAGTTTAATCCGTGCGTCGTCGGTAGTAAATTGCCAATCAACTTTCGCCTTTTTCGCGTTCCTCTTTTGTTCCGACGCCACTACTTCTCTGTCCAACCGCTCCATATTATCCACTCGGTCGGCTAAACACTGTCGGCTTAAAATGCCAAGTTCAATTTCAGCCATATCCAACCAGCTACCGTGCTTGGGTGTGTAGTGAATCTCCAGTTTGTCTGCGATGCGTTTAGCCTCTGCCGGCTCAAAGGCTTCATATAAAGAAGCCTTGCTATGAGTATTGAGATTGTCCATTACTAACACAATACATTCTGCGTCCGGATACATCTGATCAACCATCTCACGAACACACTGCGCCCAATCCTTCTTCGTTCGCCTTCGTGTAACTTTCACATGTCGTCTCCCCGCCAACGGTTCAAATATCATAAACAGATTTGCTACACCGTTGCGTTTGTATTCATAATCATGGCGAGCTGGCTGCCCTGGAGAGGCTGGCACAGGAACTCGCGTCTCTGCTATCAGCTGTTTGCTTGTCTCATCTAAACATACCATTGGGCGTTTCGGATCATACGGACGCTTATAAACATCCAGCACATCTTCCATTTTGCATACAAATTCCGCATTTGCTTCGGGCGGGATACACCATACCTTTTTCAACCAAGGCTTAAGCTCGTTTTTTTTAATACCCGCCGGACTGTCTCATAAGACAGTTGGTCAACATATTCCAAAGCTACCATCTTCTCAGCCAATAGTTGCAATGTCCATCTTTTATACCCATCAGGAGGATCGCTACAAGTTAATGCTATCAAATGGGCTTCTCCATCTCCATCTAAACGACGTTCGTATTGGCGGCTTGGTTTACGCCTGCCCAAAGCTACTTCAAGCCCTTCTTCTACCAGCCGTTTACGCACCCGTTCAACAGTTATCCTTCCGACATCCAAAGCTTCACATATCTCAGCGTCTTTCCAATTCGCTGCCCCTGGACTGCTATCTGCCTTAAGCAATATCCGTGCGTGGGTCAGCTTCCGAGCCGATGCCTTACCCGAAGAGATCAATTCCCTCAATGTCTCACGTTCTTCATTCGATAACTCAACAATATACTTTTTTCGCATAATGGGTCTCCTTACCTTTTGTTTTTTCAGTTCTATCGGCAAAAAGACCCAATTGTATCCATCAAATCACTTGTGAAAGAGCACTAGCGATCGGCGAGTTTAGTGAAAAAATTTTCGGGTGCGCAGAGCGTGGAGTGGAAGCAACGAGTTGTCAAAAGAAGGCCAACTATCGGCTCAGGTAGTAGGCATAGCCCTCGTTATTTTACCTCATTCAATGACCGTACCCTTTGCCACAGGCAAATAACTGCAGAGTTACCAATAAGAAGCTCGAATGACAATATGCATGACGAAAGCTTTGGAAATAATATAGATGGTAAATACTTCCTCCCCCTCACTTCTCAAAACCGCCGTGGCCCGTAATGAGGAGGTTCCTGGCCAAGTTCATAACAGCCAAGGTCCGGTGCTTCTCCGGCGGAGCCATCGGTGATTTGGGGTAAGGTAGTACCGGAATCAACTACATTAACGTTCTTCCTCAGCCGCAGGTCGTGATCGCCGGGTTCATAGGTCTTTCCTTTTTCTGGCGGCTCCGCATCGACAAAGATGTCGTAGTCCGCCAATAGGCCATGCTCCTCGAGTTGTGTGGCTTTAAAGAGTTCTCCAATGGATCGGTACCTGCCGACACGTCCGTTCTGGCTCGTCCACTTGAACAACCGCCCGGGCTCATTGCGACGGTAAGCATTGTAATCCATCGTGCTGTAGGCCGTAGGTGAACCGGACTCCATCGCGTATCCCTCACCGCCCATGAAAAGGTTGTTTCTGAAGTGGCCGTTTTGCCAGATAGGAGGTGGACAAAAACCTTGTCCCGCACAACAGGATGTGTTGTTGTATGCCTCAATTCCAGCAGGGTAGTTGTTCAGCTTATAGCTTAGGCTGGTGATTGCGTATAGTTCGTTGCGTATCATGTAAACAGGCCCCCCGTATAACGGTTGAGTGGACATGCCTGTGTGCGCGTTATAGCAGCGGTTGCGGTAAAACCTCACGTTATGGCATCCATAGTCCGCTTCAAAGGTATCATCCTGAGCCCAAGAAAGTTCATTGTTGTAGAAGTCGATGTTCACGCAGTGCTTCATTACATCATCGACCGGAGGACCGAAGTTATAGATTGCGGCTGAGTCGCTGAATCTCGTGATGCGGTTATAGCAGATCACGTGACCGCGTCCATAGACGTTGACACCGGTGTGGCCCGGACTCATATAGGTCTCCCTTGGTCGGGGATACCATGTTGGGTTGATTCCGATGATCTCATTGTCCGAAATATACCAGTCCCTTGAATTCTCGCATCCGGTATTGATTCCATATACGACGTTGTGAATCTTGCATCCGCGGACTACAAGGCCCTGGGAACCGCCTGGTTTTGCCGCGTAGATTGCCATCTGCGCGTTACGGAAAGTCAGTCTTTCAAAATACAGATGATTCGTTCCGTTGAGCGTCACGATCCTTGAGTTGCTGCTGACTCCCTGGCCTTCCAGGATCGCCTCGCCATTGGTCGCGCCGCGAAAAACGATAGGCTTATCCGCTGTGCCTGACTTCTTCAGAACAAAAGGTCCCTTATAGATGCCCGCGCGAAGTAGAATCACATCACCGGGCTCGGCCTGTTCAAAGGCCGCCATAAGTCCCTTCTCAGCAGTGGCCTCTATCGTTCGCCCGTCTGCGACCTTTGGTTCGGCCCGCGTCGTAGCAGTTACAATCTTGGGCTCTGTTGGAGCCCCGCCGTCCGGATCCGACATGGTAAATCGTACTTCATATGATGTTGCCGGCTCCAGGAACAGAACGCTGCCGGCAAACAGGTTTCCTGTGCGGTAAGGCCCAAATTGCTGGTTTGATACCTCGTGATGAACACGCAGCATTGGCAGCCCGTTCTTCCATTGCGTCTGGCCCTTTTTCCTGAATGCTACAGCAACCTTGGCGTTCCGATTGTTGTCACCCTCGACATACCATCGGAAGCCAAGGTTTTCGATTGTGGGAAGATCAATGATGAATTGTTTTGCTGCAATCTCATCCGTTTTTGGGCCAATCTCAAAGCCGACAAGTGGTTTCTGCTCCGGGCGTGCTCGAGCAAACACAGCCGTTGTGATCAGCGGCAGAACAGCCGCGGCCATAACGAGTCTTGTAAAAAATCTCGGCGTCATGTTCATTGTTAACCATCCCTTTTTGCATAGAGCATTCTGCATATTACTTGTTTCTCGATAGAGACAAGGATGTACGTACCCATGAAAAACATATTATGCTCTTTAACATATAAATCACAACAAAGGCAAGAACTTTTTTGGAGCTGGATAGATCAGGCTGTGAGGCGATTAGTTGTCGAACTGGCTGAAAAACTCCTGCAATTGCAAATGGATGCTTTTCTGAAAGCCCGCTGGAACCAGCGTTCGCCTAATCGACTTGGCTACCGCAACGGCTATTATCTGCGGGGGTCGACCACCCCCACGGCGTAGTTAATCTGCGGGTGCCTCGCTGCCGGGATCGAAGCTTTGATTCGAGCATTGTCTTCGATCGCTACCAACGCCGAATCAAGGATGTAGAGCGTATCTTGAGGCATGCATATCTGCTGGGAGCCAGCACACGTGGCCTCAGTGAGCTTGCTGAGCAGATATTTGACTGTTCTGTAAGCCATCAGACCATCTCACGGCTCATGCGATGGCTGGATGAGAGGTTGGCTCCGACAGAATAGTAATGTTTGTTGCCGGTATGCGTGAGGATATGGATTTGGAGGTTTTAGGCTTCCGCGTATCGAGATCTGAGAAATGTGGTGAGCTTCTGGAATATCTTAGGCGACGCGGGCTGTGGCGTGCCTGTCTAATCTTAGACACTGGGGAGTTATTTTCAGGATGTACACAGACGACAATGGCCACAAGTTCTATGGAGCCTGGTCCACTTCTCAGCAGGGCCACGTATAGATTGGAGCACTCAAGCTCTACTATCAAGATGAGGAAATCAATTTCTGCCCGTCGGCCACAAAGCCTAATGCCGATAATGGTCTACAGGGTGCGGCATTTGAAACGTATGGCGTTTTTCCCGCCGACGACGTCCGGTACGGCTATGCCGGCCTCGCCGGCAGTTACGGCATCAATGACTATGTAGGCGATCCGGCCCAGGCATGAATCCCCAGCGGAGTGATCGGCGATCATTCGTGGTACTGGGAGAAACCCAATATCAGAGGGGCCTATAGTATTCCGCTGTTCCTCGATGCCGTGTGGCTCGTAGGCATGCCAAAGCACACTAATGCACCGCCGATTTTTAATAACGGAACCGGGGGCTCCGGGATGATGGAGCGATATTGTATCAACCGCCACGAGGGGCACATTAACGCTGTTTTTCTGGATTTCTCGGTAAACAAAGTAGGGATCAAGGAGTTGTGGATGTTGAAGTGGCACAAGGCTTTCAACACGGCCGGCCTGTGGACTAAAGCCGGAGGCGTCTGCCCGAGGACGGGCAGGAATGGATGAGAGGGTTTAAAAAATATTAGTGTAATAAAGGTTACATCTTAAGCAGGATACTTATACTTCTCCAATTGGAGAAAGGAGAAATAGATTTGGCTCAAAACTCTTGATATCATGAATACGAAGTGTTATAATAGAAATTACTCAGGGCACACTGACTGCCCTGCGGATTATAATATTTGCTTTGATGAGGAGGCGAATATAAGGACGGGATTGCGAGAGTGAGCTTCGCGCCGAAGAATCGCGCCTTTTATTTCCCTTCAGATTTTTGAAGAAAGGATCAATCGGTCGTTTTGTTTATTTTTTGGTGTGCCCTGCTCCTCCAAATCGCTTCGAGGAGGCGAGTGGCCAAAACACAGAAATTGTTTATGTTAACCTTTTATGAAGGAGAAATATCATGTATTGGAAATTGATTTGTTTGGTTTGTTTTGTTGTAGTGTTGTCTCTGGTGGGTGATATTCAAGCTGCTAGCGTGGTCTGGACCGATGGTGGGCCCGACCACCTCTGGAGCACGCCAACAAACTGGGACACCGTTACAGTCCCCACATCTGCCGACGATGCCAGAATCGACATGCTCCCCGGCCCGACTATCGCGAACGAAGGCGCCGTGGCTAACCAGGTACGGATTGCATTTAAAGCTATCGGCAACCTGACAGTGGACGGTGGAACTCTTACGACAACCAGCTTCATTAGAGTGGGTGACAAAGAGAGTACCAACGGGACACTTTATATGAATAGTGGCGCCGTAACTATTGGCGGCGACTTAAACGTGGGGCGCCTCGGTTCGGGCACCCTCGATATGACCGGTGGCACGATTACAGTCATGAGCGATTTCATCATTGCACAGAATGCTACAGGTCCAGGTCACGTGAATCTGGATGGTGGAATTATAAACACCAATAGCTTTATGATGAGAGGGGAAGCTGGTTCTGTCGGCACGATGGACGTCAGAGCCGGTACGCTGATAATAGACGGCAATGACCTCTCGAGGGTCCAGGGATACATCGACGACCCTAACGGCTGGATTACTGCCTATGACGGCAACGGCTGGCTGGAATTGGATTATGACGTCACCAATAAAGGCAAAACCACATTGAAGGCAGTCCACTTTCTCAATCCGAATCCGGCCGACGGCTCGAACGTAACTGTCAGCGTTAACCAGCTTCAATGGACATTACCCGAGCCAAACCAACCAGGGGGCGTCGTGACCTGTGATGTCTACTTCGGCACTAATCCCAAAGTCGAGGCCAATCCCAAGGTTGTCGTTCGCCAGGCAGTTGAGTCAGTATACGTTACGCTGGCCCCTCGGACGACTTACTATTGGGCACTTGACCTATACGACTCCGGCATCAGCGACACTGAGCCGTTTATGTATTGCCCCATTTTTACATTCAATACTAAGAAGCAGCCACCGATTGTCAATGCCGGCGCGGATGTAGTGACCTGGCTGCAAGAGGGTGTCAGGACCGGCAATCTGGACGCGACCGTCACCGATGATGGTGCGATAAGTTCCTACACTGTGCAGTGGACGGTGGTTAGTGAACCCAATGATCCCAACAGCCCCGACGCCGTGATTGCCGATCCTGGCACCGAGGATACGGGTATTACCCTGGCAGCCGTGGGCGAGTATGTCTTGCAGTTGGATGCCTTTGACGGTGAATTCACCAGTTCGGACACGGTCACGATCAACGTGTATAACGACAGTTGTGAGGCAGCCAAGTCACTTCCGGACTATGAACCCCTGGTAGGGGATCTTAATGGGGATTGCCTGGTCGATGATGTTGATATGGCCTTGCTTCAGGAAAACTGGCTGAAGGATAATTTACTGGCTGAAGAGTGGTTCAAGCTCGAGTGACAGAAATTGCTATTGACTCAGAGCTTACCAGTGCGTTTGATACGTGGATAGACGGATTTGGCGTTGCTGCAAACATTGGCTTATTTTGTTCCTTTCATTGGATGTCACGAAGCCGATGCCGGATTTTATGCTTGCGTTGTTTGAGTTCCTTTGCTATTATCTTTTTCACTCAAAATGCATCCTTGCTTCTGAACACTGCTTTTGAGGTCTATTTGTTTATTTATGCAGAAAGATTAACGTAACTAATAAATGCTATGGTCTTTACAGGATCAAAATGACGTATGTTTTCTTATACCTCATGTGGGAAATCTTATGCGAGGAGTAAAACAGTGAAAACAAAATTGAGTCGGCGGACATTTCTTGGTCAAATGGGCGTTGCCCTTGGCGTCATGTGTCTGCCGGGGCGCTCTACGGTGGCAGTGTCGGCTGACAAGCACCCGAACATCATTCTGATGATGGCCGACGACATGGGCTGGGGAGATGTGGGCTTCAATGGCGGCAAGATCATTCAAACCCCGCACCTCGATGATATGGCGGCCGCGGCACTCAAGTTTACCCGGTTCTACTCCGGCGCGCCGGTCTGCAGTCCCACGCGCGGTAGTTGCCTCACCGGCCGGCACCCGTTCCGGTACGGCATTTATTCAGCCAATCAGGGACACATGAAGCCTGAAGAACTGACCCTGCCTGAACTGCTCAAGAAGCTCGGTTACGCAACCGGGCATTTTGGGAAGTGGCATCTCGGCACGATGACCCCGGATTATTCCGGCAAAGCCAGCCGGGAACCCGAGAAACACTACTCGACGCCCGGCATGAACGGTTTCGACGAGTGGTTCAGTACCGAGTTCGCCGTGGCGACTTGGGATCCCTATGACCCGAGCCACTCTCATCTGAGCAGAAAGACAAAGTGGGATACGCGCGCATTGTATTGGCACAACGGCGTCAACGTGACCGAAGGGCTCGAGGGCGACGATTCCAAGATTGTCATGGACAAGGCGCTCCCGTTCATCGAGAACGCGGTCGACCGGAAGAAGCCGTTCTTCACGGTTATCTGGTTCCACGCACCCCATGCCCCCGTGGTCGGCGGACCGGAATTTCTAAAGCTATATGAGGCCTACGAAGAAGATTCGCGGCATTATTACGCCTGTATCACGGCGCTGGACCGCCAGGTCGGACGGCTCCGCAAGGCGCTTCTCGATTTGAGGGTCACCGAAAACACTATGATCTTTTTCTGTTCGGACAATGGTCCCGAAGGCGACAAGCAAGGTGGCCGGAACGCAGGATCGGCCGGGTCGTTCCGTGGACGTAAGCGTTCCTTGTTCGAAGGGGGCATTCACGTCCCCGGCCTACTCGAATGGCCGGACCGGATTAAACCCGGTTCCGTAACCGATTACCCCGCCGTAACCAGTGATTACCTCCCCACGATACTGGAGGTGCTCGGCGTGGAAATGCCGGATGCGCGGCCGATTGACGGCATCAGCCTGATACCAGTCATTGAGGAAAATCGCAAGCAGCGGCCCGCACCCATCGCCTTCGAGACTATTGGCGGCTTTGGCTCAAAATCGTCGCGCACCTCGCCCAGGACGGCCCTGATTGACAACCGCTTCAAGTTGCTGACGGATTTCGATCCCGGCGGCAAGGGGGATATGCTCTTCGACCTCATTGACGATCCCGGAGAAACGCATAACCTGATCGGGGAGCACCCCATAATAGTCGAGAAGATGAAAAGAACCTTGAAGGTATGGCGCGAGAGCTGCCAAAAAAGCGACGGAGGTGGAGACTACCGGCCCTGAGCCAAAAAAGATTTCATGCCTTCAATCATTGTGGTTTCGGCTGGGTGAGGAAGAAATCCATGCGAAAAGATTTTGTTGCGAAAACGCTGATTATTCTTGTTGCTCTGGTAGTACTATCCTGTCCTGCCTTGGCGAAAGACTCTCCTGCATCGCCCTTCACAGATGACGCTAATTCGCAGTCAAAGGCCCAGACCGCCGCGCAACGGTCCGTTCAAGGGCACGCCGACAACATGGAGCCCCTGAAAGAACTCCCTGTCCCCTCGTACCTTCATGGATACGATGCCCTGTACCGCGAGAACCCGCGTCAGGCGGCATTGAAATGGTTCCGCGACGCGAAGTTCGGCCTGTTCGTACACTACGCTCTGGGATCGTTTGCGACGGAGGGCGAGGGGAGAGACCCCGCGCATCCGATCACGCGGTCCCGTTTCAAAGAGTTGACCGCGAAAACACCCGAAGCGTGGCGCGCCCTTAGCAAGCGGTTTACCGCGGAGAACTTCGACGCCGATTTCATCACTGACCTGGCCTTGCAGGCGGAAATGGGCTATGTAAATTTCACCACGGCGCACAAGGGCGGCTTGTACATGTTCGACACGAAGTACTCGGAGTACACGAGCCTGAATACGCCGTGCAAGCGGGATCTCGTTGCCGAACTGGCCGAGGCGTGCCGAAAGAAAGGGTTGGGGCTTTTCCTTTACTATAACCCCGACCTGGTGATTGGGATAGGTACTTTTGACATGGTTTTCGGCCAACTGCGCGAGTTGCTTACGCAATACGGCCCGATTGCAGGCATCTGGCTCGACCCCATCGGCACCTTTTATGAGAATCCCGAGAAGTATCCCGTGGATGAGATCTATACGCACATTCGTTCTCTCCAGCCCCAGTGCCTGGTCTCCTGGAAACAGGGTGCGAACGGCAACGAGGATTTCGCGGCGCCCGAGGGGCTCATGCATCCCAAGGGCGGCGCGTATGGGGAAAAGATCTGGGCGATGAACAAGGGCAAACCTGGCGAAATATGCACTGTGATGCAAACCGCCCCGCCGGCATGGCTGTATATCGAGGGGAACCACTCCATCAACGCGGACCAGGTGATGATGCTACTTGCCGATGCCTTCGCGCAAAAAGCCAATTTGCTCTTGAACATCAACCCTCGTCCTGACGGATCTGTTCCTCAGGAGCAGGTTGCCGCGCTGCGCGAGGCTGGGGAGCGTATCAGAAAGACGGGATTCCCATCCCCTGCGTTGCTCGATCGAAGTATTCGAAAGTCATGGCAATCGCGCGTGAAGTTAGGAAAAAGAAGCTCCCTTAAGGAACCTCGATAGGTTATTCTAATAAAATGACGGGCTTTTATTCATCAATACCTTCAATCATTTTGTTTGCGGCTGGATGAGAAAAAATAATAATGCAAGGATATTCTATTATGAGAACGCTGATTACAATTGTTAGCATACTGGTAATTACATGTTCCGCCATGGGGAAAGAGTTCTTTGTATCGCCGGTCGGCGACGATGCCAGTTTGGGTACAAAGGACCAACCCTTCCAGACACCTCACCGCGCGCGAGACGCGGCCCGGATGTTCGCCGGCAAGGAGGCGGTGACCATCTGGCTTCGGGAAGGAACCTACTACCTCGACAAAACGCTGGTACTCGGCCCCGAGGATTCGGGCGCCCCGGATGCGCCGTTGGTTTATGCGGCCTATAATGGCGAGAAGCCCGCCATTTGCGGGGGGACGGAAATCAAAGCGAATTGGAGGCCGTACAAGGACGGTATCTATAGCTGCTCGCTCGCCGATATGAAGCTGCAACCGGGCGATTTGGATCAACTGTTTGTTGACGGAAAGCGCCAGATTCGCACGCGGTATCCTAACGGCGATCCAGACAGCCCGGACTGGTCGAACTGGGATCTGTTGGCGGGCGCGGACATGGATGACAAAGCGCGTGCGGCAGATTGCGAAAATCTTAGTTCAACGGTGGGACTGAAATATCACCAGGAAGTATACTACAATCCGGAAACCTTCACGAAGAAGCACTGGAGCCATCCCGAGGAAGGCATCTTGCACGCGTTTCCCTTGGTCGGATGGAACACGCTGATGTACCGCTTGCGCGGCCTGGTCCCTGCACGCAACGCTCTGCTCATTAAAGAAGGCGGCTGGCAACAGCACGAACGCTTCGCCAAGCGTCCTGGAACCACCCTGGGCAAAGGTTCCCGTTTTATGGTCGAGAACATTTTCGAGGAGTTGGACGCACCGAAAGAGTGGTATTTTGACAAACGAACCTCCACGCTTTATTACATGCCGGAAAGCGGCGTTGATCCCAATCGGGTCACGATTTCCGTCGCCGGATTGCGCCGGCTGGTTGCGTTCAGCGGTTCGCGCGAGCATCCGGTCCACGACATCCGGATGAAGGGCATCCGCTTTTCGCAAACCCGGACCACGTACCTGGACGCGTACTCGCTGATCTCGATGGGGGACTGGGCCATCGTGCATTCGGGCGCCGTTCACTTCGAGGGCGCGGAAAACTGCGCCGTCACTGACTGCTTCTTCGACGCGGTCAGCGGTAACGGCCTTTACATGAACAATTACAACAAAGCGGTCTGTGTGCAAAACTGTGTCTTCTCGGAGATTGGCGACACAGCCATAGCCATTACAGGCAAGAGCCGCTTGAATAAAGATCTTAGTTACGAATGCAAATACTGCGGCCACATGCACGGCTGGGGATTCGATCCTTATAACGAGGACTATCCGCGAGAGTGCGTCATCGACAACAACAAGATCTACAACGTTGGTGTCTATGGGAAGCAAACCGCCGGCGTCTTCTTTGGCATGGCCGCTCGCATCACCATCAGTCACAACGAAATGTACAACATCCCCCGCGCAGCCATCTGCATCCATGACGGCATGTACGGCGGCCATGTCATCGAGAACAATTTCCTCCATCATTCCTGCCGCGAAACGCGAGAACATGGCACCTTCAACAGTTGGGGCCGCGACCAGTGGTGGTGTCATAACCAGAGCCACGGACCCGCCGACCATCTCGCGGGCGACGTCAAGAAAGACACGCGCTACACGAACATCCTGCGCAACAATCTCATCATCGATAACAAAGGTTGGGGAATCGATCTCGACGACGGCTCGTCGAACTACCACATTTATAACAACGTCTGCCTCGGCGTGGCGATCAAGAACCGGGAGGGCGACTTCCGCACCGTCGAAAACAACATCGTCATCAACGCGGGAAGCAGCGGCATCCAGGTAGGCTGCTCGGAGAACAGCGACGTCTGGCGCCACAACATCATCCACAACGGCGTCGATTTTCCCGAGAACTTCCCTTGGTTTAAAGGCACGCAGCAGCCAACCTGCATGACGTTCACCAAACCGCCCCGAAAGCAGCCGTGGGTCCAGAAAATGGACTATAACTGTTACTTCTCGAAGGCGGACGCATTCATGGGCAAAGGGGGTAAAGCCGGGACGGATTTACAAACCTGGCGCAAACAAGGTTACGACCAGCATTCCCTCTTTGCGGATCCAATGTTCGTCAGCCCGGACAAACTCGATTTCCGCGTTCGCCCGGAATCTCCCGCCCTCAAACTCGGCTTCAAGAACTTTCCGATGGATCAATTTGGGCTTACAAAGGATTTCCCAGACACCTGGGAGGACGACGCGCCGGATCTGCCGCCCTACTACGCGGGCGACGACGCGCACACCGAGAAAAACGTCGAGGACAACAAAGTCCTGGGCATGGGTAAAAACAAGCGGTAAGGGAACACTTTCCCACTGCGGGATACCGGAGCTATCATGAAACGAGTCGTCTTGTCGTGTATCACGTCGTGTACAAAAAGTCATAACGCACCCCTGATAGGGGTGCGTTATGACTCAAAAAATATGCAAGCTGCCGCATGCTGCTGGTTGCGATTCCCCAGAAACAGCATTTCCGTTAGCTCTGTAAAGTCTGATATCTGGCTGATTCTCAGGTGGTGGAAGTCAATCTTGGTCGGTTCTCTCACTTTTTATTTTCACCCCGGCCTTTTTGTATGATACATGGCCTTCGCCGCGGGACCTGGTGGTGAAGGCCATGTTAAAATTTGGGGGGCACTACTATTTATATTTTTCGGTTGCACCAAAGGATTGGCTATCATGGGCGCGATGCACACAATAAGGAGGATTGAGCTGGGAGACAGGTTCTTCCAATGGGTTTTCCTATATGGGTTGACGAGGTAGTTTCGGAGGGTAAAAAACTTTACAATTTACCGCCAGGCGGCAACAGCCTTTAGTTTTGTGTTTATCGACGAGGAACGTTTATACCCACTGATTAAATTCCTTCAGGACAGCATTTTGCCGAATTCTCGCTTGACAATCGGAGCGAAAGGTCATATAGATACTCAGACTTTTAACAGTTAACTTGATGGATCTGTGTATACGAGTGTTGTTGTGTTCATTTTTTCAGTTTAAGGAGATTATGTGTTATGGCAAATAAAACAGCAACAAAAACACCTGCCAAAGTAATGAGCAAGAGCGAGATCATTTCAGGAATTGCCGATGCGACTGGGCTAACTAAGAAACAGGTGAGTTCAGTGTTTGATGCGATGACCGGCCAAATCAAAAAGAGCCTTGGTCGCAGCGGCCCCGGTGCCTATATTGTCCCGGGCCTGATGAAGCTGTTTGTCGTTCGAAAACCTGCCACCAAGGCTCACAAGGGTGTTAATCCTTTCACCAAGGAAGAGACGATGTTCAAAGCCAAGCCGGCGCGGAATGTAGTGAAGATTCGGCCGCTGAAGAACCTAAAAGACATGGTCTGACCCCGAAAAGGGTCTTGATGAATTGCGCAAGCCAGCATCACATGGTCTGTCGTAGTGCTGTCTGCAGCCGATAAGATGTTCTGCCCTGAGGAGTTCGCAACATCATGAAACAAGGTCTCGCCTTAGTTGTTCTGATAGCCGGCCTATTTGCCAACTCTACTACCACGGCCCAAGCCGAAGCATGGCCAGGCTGGCGCGGCCCGCGCAGTGACGGTACGTGTATCGAGAAGAACGTCCCCGCCAAATGGGACCCAGCCGGCGCGCTCTGGAAGACAGCGCTCCCCGGCAAGGGGCATGCGTCACCGATAGTCTGGGGCGAATACGTCTTGACCGTTACCGCCCTTCCTGCGACACAGCAGCGCGTGCTTCTCTGTCTGGACCGCAACACAGGAGAGGTCATCTGGCAACGGACAGTCGTTCAAGGGCCGCTGGAGAAGATTCACAAGGAGAACAGTCATGCTTCTGGTACGCCGGCTACCGATGGAGAGCGGATCTACGCCACCTTCCGGGTGGGTGACGACATCGTTGTGGCCGCGCATGACCTCGCCAGTGGCAAGCAGCTCTGGCTGGTCCGACCGGGAACACATGTTGGTGAATGGGGATTCAGCAATGAGCCGGTACTGTACAAAGACAAGGTTATTGTCGATGGCGACAGCAAAGGCGATTCCTTTCTGATCGCTCTGGGCCGCGAGGACGGCAAGACCCTCTGGCGTATCAACCGTACTAATAAGGGAATCAGCTACAGTGCTCCGCTGATCCGTGAGTTTGCCGGCCGGACTCAGTTGATCCAGTGCGGCGACCGGTGCGTGAGTAGTTTCGATCCCGACACCGGCCAGCAACTCTGGAAGGTTGACGGCCCCTCGCAGGAATTCGTCGCCACGCCCGTTTACAGCGAAAGGGCCGGACTGGTTTTCGTCAGCAGCAGTTGGCCCAAGCAGATGCTGCTCGCGATCCGGCCCGATGGCAGTGGTGATGTTACGGAGACCCACATTGCCTGGCAAGACACAAAGGGAGCCCCTTATATTCCATCCATGATCGTAGTGGATGATTACCTGCTCAGTGTCAATAATTCCGGCATGGCATTCTGTTATGAGGCCGCCACCGGCAAGGTGCTCTGGCAGGAGAAGCTCGGGCGGCATCACGCATCCCCTGTACTTGTGGGTGGACTGGTCTTCTTCATCAACGACAACGGCGATGTGAATGTGATCAAACCGGGCATGGAGTTCGAGCGCATCGCAAAGTACGAGTTGGGTGAGTCGTGCTATGCTTCACCCGCTATCAGCGATGGTCAGGTATTCCTGCGTGGCTTCAAGCATCTCTTCTGCTTCGGCCATAAAGTCAATTAGACGCCGCTGCTCTGGTCCGAATCGTTTTTAGCAGTTCGTCCTTGTACGCCCATTATCGCTTCTGGCCTCGACTCATATCTCTCCCGGCTGATCCTGATCGCGTGTTCCCTGAGGCGGTTTGTGTGGGAGACCCGGAGCGGTAGCCCTTTACGGCCGAAGATTGTTCCGAGGTGGGACTGAATCTTGTTCCCTACCTCAATTTCCCCTATAATGCAGTCCAGCGAACTTTGGATTCTTTTCACACCGCTGACGCCAGATTAGGATACAGGAGCATAACATGCGAGTTGGATTTGGACATCGGGCCGTGCTTGGAATATTATTAGTTTGCCAGCTCTCTGTCTGCTTCGGTAACGACACCCCGAATCCGGACGATAGCAGCAAATACCTCAACGCTGTCCGCACGTTCGCTGACAATGTAGTAGCTCGTTCCACGCGTTGTTTGAGATTGCCAGCTAAACGACATTCCAGGAGATGAACATGTACACTTCTATGTTTGTTAGAGTTGTCTTGGTCTTCGCAGTAGTCACCGATACCATCGGCGCCAATGCCGCAAGACCCGGCCCACATGTCATGAAGAAGCCGTCGGCCACCAGCCTTTACTTCGAGTGGCATTTCAAAGGTGACGCAAACCATAACGCAAGGCTGAACCTTGAGTGCAGGAAGAAGGGCGAAGCGGAATGGCTAAAGCTACCGCCGCTTAAGCAGAAGCGGCCGAACAGCTCTGGTTCTGATGGGGTCTTCAACGGTGCCTTGTCTGGCTTGGAGGCCAGAATCGATTATGAGTGTCGATTCGTGATGGCAGATCCCGACGGGATCGAGGGCGAGGCGATCAGGGTCGTTACCGCCAAGACTGCGGGATTGCACGTCTTCCAGCCTGATCCGAACATGCGAGCGGGAGACTTTTCGATTCGTGAGCCAGTCTGTCGAATTGGAGATGGCGATACCGTTGTCACCAAAACGTGGCAATGGAATCCAGCGGTCGGTCCGTTCCAGATCGAAGGCGCTGAGCCCGGAGACACCCTGGCCGTACGCCTGGAGGTGATTGAGCCGGAGAGTACGGGCTACAGTGGCGCCAGCATAAAGGACTGGGTGGTTGATCCTGAATTCAAGAAGGAACTTCCTCAGGGTGGTGGTTCACACTGGATCATTGATGAGAAAGAGGGTGTGGCACTGCTTTCCAAAGTTGAGATCGACAAGGTTGAGGAGAAGACGACACTTGCCGGACTTCCGCTGCCTCTGCAACCGATGCTCGGCTGTCTCGGAACTGCGGTCACAGACCCACCGGGCAAGGCTGTGACCGTTTATACCTCCGGACCCAATGGCGGCAACCTGGACTGCAAAGGCATCGTCGCGGGGGTCACCATGTATTTTCCGGTGTTTGTACCGGGTGGTTTGTTCTATCTGTCGGATGGTCACGCGATTCAGGGCTCCGGTGAGATTCTGATGACGGGTATTGAATGCGGCATGAAGAAAGTGCAGTTCACGGTCTGGGTGGAAAAGGGCAGGAAGATCGGGTGGCCGCGAGGGGAGAACGAGGATTCTATCTTTACGATTGGGGCGGCCGCACCGCCACTCGAACAATCGCTGCGGTGTGCCACCACCGAGATGGTTCGCTGGCTGCAAGAGGATTACGGCTTAGATAAACGCAGTGCGGGAATTCTCTTGGGGATGTTTGCCGAATACGAAGTAGGTAATGTGGTGGATCCGGCCTGGACCATGGTCTGTAAGATGCCCAAGTCGATTTTGCGCCGATTGTAGGACAAAAGAGGCCAGACGCGACTACACCTTGCCGTGCGCGCAGGTCAAACCCCCCTCCGCAAGCACGGAGTAAAAGAATACTCACCAGGAGGCATTGACAGCTGTCCTGACGCGAATCCTGAGTCTTGTTCTCTTCATCAATTCCATCAGTAACAACCATCCCATCCCAACCCGCGACAGCCGGGAAGCGGTTTGTTGAGAGACCTGGAGCGGTGGCCCTGGACTGCCGAAGGTTGTTCCCACGGGGAACATGAATCTTGCTCTGCCCGCCGGTTCCGACACCATAAACTGAATAAGAGAAGATATAGCTGCGGACTTATATCAGTTCGGGGCCTGTACTGATTGACTCGCTATAGGTCCCGGTTGTTTTAGTACAATAGCAGACACGCGCTATATACTCCAATAGAAGGTTAGACAAGCTCAGTATTTTCTGTAGAGTTGCTTTGCCTTTTAATATTGCCTTTTTGATAGAACTCGTTTTAATACCAAATGACTATGCGATTACTTCGAACCGTGTCATCTGACGCATGACAGCTTCATCTATGAGATTATTCTAACCTTCTGCGAAACACCTAAACTTATATCAAATCCCAAACCAACGCTTACTTCCAAGATTCTTTATCTGTAAGAAATTACGCCAGCGCCGTTTTACCCAATCTATTGAATCAGTTCTACTCAAAACAAACTTTATTCCTAAAGACAGCCTTAACATGAATGATTGCAATATATTAACAAGTACAGGATAGGCCCTTGGCGCAAAAATGGAAATACAAGCTTCCGGCCAACGTTCCGTTCCATAACGCCTTTTGTACTCAGCGTCGCCAAAGTAGAAATCTATCTTATCTATCGAAGAATCATTACATAGAGACTCCAAAACCTTGAGAAACAGGATTGTTCCAGGCTTGTAGGAACTTAAAGCAGGATCATATCCCACGCTATCCATGTAGTAGACTTTCTTATAATGTACCCCAAGTTGGAAAGCACAGGGTTTGTCACCTGCAAAGAGTATGTGACCCCGGAACCAGCCATGCCTCGCGGCTGCAGTCATTAGACATTTTGTTTGTTCATCATCCACTATACCGGAACCCAATGCCCTTTGGTATGTCTTTGATGAAATATCGGTAGATATTCTTATAAAATCGTCCACCTCACTCTTGGTCGTATAGTTGATGAACTGATTCTCGCCCGGATATTCCTCCTCAAATTTACTGACAGTTCGGCGAAGATTATGTCTATGTCCGCGAGAGCGAGCCAAATAGAACTGCTCCATCTTCTCAGGGACAGACATGCACCAATGCTCGTCAATTTCCGGGAAATGACCTTGAGTTAGAAAGCCGGGCGTTTTCGAAACAGCCTGATAAAAGGCAGTGCCAGTCCTCAGGTGATTGAAGTAAACCATGTCAACTTCTCGAGACCGCAATTGCTTCATTAACTCGCCAACCAGCAAAGAACAAAGCTCACCTTCCGGCTGGCCGAGAATTCCCCCGTATACAATGCTCAAGCATCTTAAGCTCGGGCGAAACAGAACCTTGTATCCTAATTTGAGTTTTAACTGACGCTTCCAGATTCGGCCGATTGTCATAGCCGAGGGTTGGTCATTATGTTCTATAAGCATAACATGTGGTTGAATATCGTCGCCCCTGGCCCTGATAATAGAAAGGTATTTGTCTATGTCAGTGTCAGGGGTGGCATGGGGCTCATTACGTCGCATTTGCTCCCATATCGGACGAATGGCTTCGATTTCTTCGAAGTCTCTTGCAACGACTATTTTCCATTCACGACTAAACTTTGTGTCAGGTCCTTTATTCATGTTCTCGGTTCCTTTCCATAGCCTGTGCCATTCTTTTCCTTTTACGTGACAGCAAATCCAATCCTTTAAGCTTGGTCAGTTACTTATAAATATCGAAACTTTATAGGCACACTCCCTCCAATGAATCGTAATATCTTCTTACTCCGAGCAGCCAGATCAGCATATATTACGTCATCCTGCTGCATATTTGAGTATCCCAAATCCTTCGAGCCCAAGCAGGCTAAGAGGGAACAATTAACACCGGCAACCGGACGAATCGAGGATTGAAATCATGAACCTCCACTATCCCCTCACGAGCATCAAGCAGAAAGTCAACGTTGGCAATCTCCTCCCACTCCATCGCCAAAGGCAGCCAAGTTAAAGATTATGACTGAGCATCCTACTCACCCATTCATAGATGCAGCCACTGTTCCCAGTTCACTTACATCACTATTGTTCTACTTTTCTTAGCCACAACTCCCTCCAATAATAAAAACATGACCTGTCGCAACGGCAACGCTCCTGGCCGTCACATATTGCACCTTCAAGCAAAACCGTGTTTTTAACCTTTCTAAATTCTCCGCTGCTTTCAAGCAGTATTTGTTCGACTCTTTTATAAACCCTCAACCTCTGGCCACAGAACTTTCGCATCCCTCTCATAAAATATAATCCTTTGTATCGTCGGTTCAGGTTGAGTGTCGCCCTAATCTCTTGTTCGGATTTCACCTCGACCAGTTCCCCGGGCTTAAGGTACAAAACCTCATCATACGCAAGCTCTTTTTTCTTTTTAGCTAACATTGACGCTGCTTTTTCATGCATCCCGACAGCTTTAATGGCTTTGAAAAATGCAAGCTCTAACGTTGACATGATGCCTTTGATCTTAAAGTGCCATACCGCATTGCTGAGTTTACCAAACATCTTGAACAAAAAACCAAGATGTATATGGGATGAGCTGGCTTGCAGACAGTCATACTGGCCGTGACATAGTCTTCCACTATTTGACATTTCAAGGTTCCTCCAAATGCTCGAACTACCTTTTGTTCCAACGCATGGACCGGCCGCAGTCCTCTCAATGTATTGTTGCTGCTGCTTTGGCAATTTTGTCGAGTAGTTCAAATCGTAACAGTTCACAGGTATTTTGACACTGTTGGGCAACGCACCCAATATCAAACACCCAATCCTTAATTTTTCAATTCATTTTACAACACATTCCAGGTTGTAATTCAGGTTGCATAATTACTGTTTTTTCAAGCGAAGGGCCACCTTCGCCCGATACTACCTGTTCAAAGCTCTAAATCTTTCAGCACTGCAAGATAGAAACTATGGTGTTGGAGCAACAGGACACTCGTGACACGCCATCCTGAGAGCATTTATCATATCTGTCCAAGCCAAGAGAGACCGGATGATGGATCCAGGCTGTGCTGAAAGATTAACTTATCAAAGATCAACAAACATCAGAGAGAAGCTCTATTTACAAAAAGGCTTTTTAGCCTAAAAT
>Ga0307378_10004221_pt1 | contig 20663 bp, 20 predicted proteins | sample UN1MG_FD_202238 | JGI IMG/M metagenome (GOLD analysis project Ga0307378, IMG submission 202238) | Soil microbial communities from Risofladan, Vaasa, Finland - UN-1 | ecosystem: Environmental > Terrestrial > Soil > Coastal area > Acid sulfate soil | place: Finland: Risofladan, Vaasa | collected... | reverse complement strand
GACCTGCCGGCGGACCAACTGGCCCAACCGGCGCGACTGGATCTGGCGCAACGGGTGCGACTGGGGACACGGGGGCGACGGGGTTTGGGGCGACTGGGAGCACGGGTGCAATTGGTGCTACGGGTGCTACGGGTGCTACGGGTGCTACGGGTGCGACTGGTGCTACGGGTGCTACGGGTGCTACGGGTGCTACGGGTGCTACGGGCGACGCTGGTGCTACGGGCGACGCTGGTGCTACGGGGGCTACGGGGGCTACGGGCGACGCTGGCGCTACGGGCGACGCTGGTGCTACGGGCGACGCTGGTGCTACGGGCGCGACCGGCGCAACTGGAGCTACTGGAGCGACCGGATTTGGCGCGACTGGATCTGGCGCGACTGGATCCACGGGAGCGCCGGGCTCTACTGGAGCGACCGGATTTGGCGCGACTGGAGATACGGGGGCGACTGGATTTGCTGGATCCACTGGGGCAACTGGAGCCACTGGAGCCACTGGCCCCGGGCCTCAAGGTGCTACGGGTGCTACCGGCGCTACCGGCGCTACGGGTGCTACCGGCGCGACTGGAGCGACTGGGACCGACGGCGCTACTGGAGCGACTGGGACCGACGGCGCGACTGGAGCGACAGGGGCTGACGGCGCGACTGGAGCGACTGGGACCGACGGCGCGACTGGAGCGACTGGGACCGACGGCGCTACCGGAGCGACTGGGACCGACGGCGCGACTGGAGCGACTGGGACCGACGGCGCTACTGGAGCGACTGGGACCGACGGAGCTACTGGAGCGACTGGGGCTGAAGGCGCTACTGGAGCGACAGGGGCTGACGGCGCGACCGGAGCTACTGGGACCGACGGCGCGACTGGAGCTACTGGAGCGACCGGATTTGGCGCGACTGGAGCGACCGGATTTGGCGCGACTGGATCTGGCGCGACTGGATCCACGGGAGCGCCGGGCTCTACTGGAGCGACTGGATTTGGCGCGACTGGAGATACGGGGGCGACTGGATTTGCTGGATCCACTGGGGCAACCGGAGCCACTGGAGCCACTGGCCCCGGGCCTCAAGGTGCTACGGGTGCTACCGGCGCTACGGGAGCTACCGGTTCAACTGGTTCAACTGGAGCGACAGGGACCGACGGCGCGACAGGAGCTACCGGTTCAACTGGAGCAGATGGTGCTACCGGTTCAACTGGAGCTACCGGTGCTACGGGTGCTACCGGCACCACGGGTGCTACCGGCACCACGGGTGCTACCGGTTCAACTGGAGCAGATGGTGCTACGGGTGCTACCGGCACCACGGGTGCTACCGGGGCAGATGGCTCTACGGGCGCTACTGGATCGACGGGTTCAACTGGAGCGACAGGGACCGATGGGGCTACGGGAGCAACTGGGTCAACCGGCGCTACTGGTGCCACGGGTGCCACGGGTGCGACGGGGGCTACTGGATCGACGGGAGCTACTGGCTCTGGCGCGACTGGGGCGACGGGATCAGGGATAACTGGTGCGACTGGTGCTACGGGGGCTACTGGATCAGGGGCCACGGGCGCGACTGGGTTTTCCGGGTCAACAGGGGCCACAGGGGCCACGGGGGCTACAGGCCCAGGACCCCAAGGCGCAACTGGAGCGACAGGTTCAACTGGAGCTACCGGTTCAACCGGCTCAACCGGCTCAACCGGCGCAACTGGAGCGACAGGCTCAACCGGCGCAACTGGAGCGACAGGGACCGACGGCGCAACTGGTGCTACCGGCGTAACTGGTGCTACCGGTTCAACTGGAGCTACCGGAGCGACAGGGACCGACGGCGCAACTGGTGCTACCGGCGCAACTGGTGCTACCGGCGTAACTGGTGCTACCGGCTCAACCGGCGCAACTGGAGCGACAGGGACCGACGGCGCGACAGGAGCTACCGGCGTAACTGGTGCTACCGGCTCAACCGGTTCAACTGGAGCGACAGGGACCGACGGCGCGACAGGAGCTACCGGTTCAACTGGAGCTACCGGTTCAACTGGAGCTACCGGTTCAACCGGCTCAACCGGCGCTACCGGTTCAACCGGCTCAACCGGCGCAACAGGTTCAACTGGAGCGACAGGGACCGACGGCGCAACTGGTGCTACCGGCGCAACTGGTGCTACCGGCGCAACTGGTGCAACTGGAGCGACGGGTGCTACCGGCGCCACGGGGCCGTCCCCCTCGAGCATCACTTTGCTGGGAGGTCGACGCGGGAGGACTGGGACTGGAGCGTTTTACCGGATGGTGGACGGCCTAACGATGGACACGGCGGACAACAGCACCACGTTCCTTGGGCTACCGGTCCCCGCCGGGACGCTGGTCTCTGTGGAATGGTCACGGACCGATGCGGACCAAGCGGCGCTGGAAATCCTAAACAACGGGTCCGTGATCCGGACTTTGGTCTCAACAACTGCAGGAAGAAATTCCGCAGGAGCAATCGGCGACGCCGTGAGTTCGGGATTAATTTCATTTCGTAATCGTGGCGGAACTGGCGATAATCCGACCAGCGATGTCCAGGTCGTGGCAATAGTTGAGCCCGATTAGTGAAAGAGTAGCAGGCGAAAAATGGCACTTCCAACAATCATTCTATCGAACACCACCGGCTCACCGATTACGCTGACCCAGCTCGCGGTCACTATTGCGGCGAGTCCTGGCACAGTCACGATCTCCGATTTTGATCGGCCCGATGAGGTACTGAATGATTCTGAACTCCAGGTTCACATCGATGCTGGGAGTATCACCGCGACCATCACGGGGACTGATCTTGGCCAAGGTGCGCTGACGGCCGAGCAAACAAAGTCGATGATTCAGCCCATTATGGCGCTGGATATTAAGCACAGTCTCTTTGAGACGACAGATCCAGCCGTTGGGGATGATGACGTCTCTGGCTATGCGATTGGATCTGTATGGATCAACACGGCAGATCCATCGGTATGGCGCTGCGTCGATGACTCGACGGGCGCGGCGGTCTGGATCAAAACTTCAGGCGTAACCGGAGCCACGGGCGCCACCGGAGACACGGGTGCGACTGGCGCCACCGGAGACACGGGCGCCACCGGAGACACCGGTGCTACCGGAGCTACCGGAGCCACGGGTGCCACCGGCGCTACTGGTGACAAGGGTGCTACCGGGGCCACTGGAGCTACTGGCGCCACCGGGGCTACGGGTGACAAGGGCGCAACGGGTGACAAGGGTGCAACGGGTGACAAGGGCGCCACCGGAGCCACGGGCGCCACCGGGGCTACGGGCGCCACCGGGGCTACGGGCGCCACCGGGGCTACGGGCGCCACCGGAGCCACGGGCGCCACCGGGGCCACGGGCGCCACGGGCGCGACTGGGTTTGCCGGGTCAACAGGCGCCACGGGGGCCACGGGGGCCACGGGGGCCACGGGCCCGGGACCCCAAGGCGCAACTGGGGCCACCGGCGCAACTGGAGCAACCGGCGCTACGGGTGCCACCGGCGCTACTGGTGACAAGGGAGCCACCGGAGACAAGGGAGCCACGGGAGACAAGGGCGCCACGGGTGCCACGGGTGCCACGGGTGCGACTGGAGCCACCGGCGCTACGGGTGCCACTGGGGCTACGGGTGACACTGGAGCTACCGGCGCTACCGGAGCTACCGGAGCGACTGGTGACAAGGGTGCGACTGGTGACAAGGGTGCGACTGGGGCCACGGGTGCGACCGGGGCCACGGGTGCGACTGGGGCCACGGGTGCTACCGGGGCTACGGGTGCTACTGGGGCCACGGGCGCGACTGGAGACAAGGGCGCGACTGGAGACAAGGGCGCGACTGGAGACAAGGGTGCTACCGGGGCCACTGGAGCCACCGGCGCAACCGGGGCCACGGGGGCTACTGGAGCGACCGGTCCATCGCCCTCAAGCATTACGCTGATGGGCGGACGGCAAGGGGTGACATCCGCCGGGTCGTTTTACCGAACCATTGATGGCATCACGATGAACGGTGCCAATCGAGGATTGCCGACGGTAGCCGGGGATCTCACGTCCATGTGTATTAGCAAGGAGGATGCAACTGCAACCTCAGTTGTTGTGTTCGACAATGCAGGAGCCACGGCTTGGGTCAGCCCTGCGACGGCCGCCGCCGCAGGGACGACCTGCTGGGAGACAGGCGAAGGCACCCCAGCATTGCCGGTCACTCTGACCGAGGGTGCCTACTCCTTCAAGAATGGCGGCGCTTCGAACACAACTTGGGTGGTCATTATCGGGACGGTTGAGCCGTCATAGAGTCCCATGGCCCTTCCGACAATCACGCTCCATAACGAGACGGTCAGCGACATTGTCCTGATCCAGCTTGCCGTTACCGTTCCCGGTAGCGGGAGCGTTGTCGTGAGCTCCGCAGATCGCCCGGACGAGGTCCTGAATGACTCCGAGCTACAGACAAGCATTGATGCTGGGGACATCACGGTTACGCTGGCTGGCACCGACCTGTCTGGGGTTCAGCTCACGTCTGAACAGACGAAGTCTCAGGTCCAGCCGATCAATGCGCTAGACCTGAAGCATAGCCTGGCTGAGACAGCGGACCCCTCCTTAACGGACGATGAGGCCGCTGGGTACGCGGTTGGATCGACTTGGATTAATACGACCGGTACTGGGAGCGCCTGGCAATGCGTTGACGCGACGGCATCGGCGGCGGTGTGGTTGACAACAACGGCCGCGGCGCCGACGTGGGAAGCTGTCCTGACTGCGGGCAACTTCTCAGGTGTCAACGATGCGGTAATGTCTCTTGGTCGAGCCCTTCGTGGCATTGACACTGCTGGGGGGAGTGGCGGGACGCTTACCGCACGAGGCGGTGACGCCAGTACCACAGGAACAGGTGGGGCTGGGATCTTCCGTGCTGGTGATTCGGGCACAGGGACCCCTGGCGCTCTCGTCGTCCGTGCCGGTGACTCTAGTGCCCTTACCGGTGGCGCCCTCACCATCCGCGGAGGAAACACGGCCACGGCCGGTGGGTTGCAGAACGGCGGCGACGTCACCGTAACGGGCGGCACGACTACGAGCACGCACAATTCGGCCCGCGGTGGTCACCTCACCATTGAGGCCGGACCAGCGACAGGCATTGGAAGCGCTGACGGGGGGCAACTGTTTCTAAAAGGCGGCACTGTTGGAGCCGGCGGCAACGGCGGAACCATTTGGGTCCAAGCTGGTGGAGGCGGCGGCGCGGGCGCCGGCGCGGCCGGAAGCGTCAATATCACGGCAGGTACCGGTGCTCCGTCCGGTCTTGGCGGAAACGTGACAGTGACTGCCGGTCAGGCATTTGGCGGTTCAACCACTGGCGGCCTTATCTCGCTTAAGGCAGGCGACGGGTCAACGACTGGGACCAATGGCACCGGCGGCGCGATGAGCATCACCGCCGGGGCAGGTATAAGCAACGGCGGTGACATCACCATCAAGAGCGGGAACAAGACAGGCACAGGCTCCGGGGCGCGTGGCACTGGTTCGATTCTGATCGAGACTGGCAACGTCCCCGTCGCAGGCTACAGTAATGTCGGCGACATTACGATTCGCTGCAAGAGCAACATTATCGGGCAGGGATCTCTTCCCGGAAACGTACTGATCGAAGCGAGCAACGGCGGGTCCCACAACGGGCAAAACGGCGGAACTGTCACCATCAACTGCGGGTCCTCCTACGGTTCTGTCGGTACAACAGTGGGCGGTTTCGGCGGCAGTTTCAGCGTTAACGCCGGAGACTCCAACAATGCCGGCGGCAACACCGGCGGCAACATCACCCTCACGGCCGGCAACGTCGTGTCGGGCAGCAAGTTCGCCGGCAACGTCTCGCTGCAACCCGGCACCGGTGGGCTCGGCGGCAAGCTGATCCTCGACTACTCGATATGGCCCGCAGCCGATGGTGCGGGCGGTCAGGTTCTTTCCACGGACGGTGCGGGGCTCTTGAGTTGGGCAACTCAGGTGGCCGCGACGCCGACGTGGGAAGCCGTCCTGACTGCGGGCAACTTCTCGGGCGTCAACGATGCGGTAATGTCTCTTGGCCGAGCTCTTCGTGGCGTTGACACTGCTGCGGCAAGTGGCGGAACGCTTACCGCACGAGGCGGCGACGCCAGTACCACCGGAACAGGTGGGGCTGGGATCTTCCGTGCTGGTGATTCGGACTCAGGCACCGCGGGTGACCTCACTGTTCGTGCCGGCAACATCACAACCACCGGTGCCGGCGGAACGGCAACTGTTTCCGGCGGTACCTCCGTAGGAAACTTTGATGGTGGTGACCTCAACCTGTTCGGTGGTGTAGGTGGAGGAGCCAACAAGGGCGGCGATGTGTTCGTCACTGCGGGTGCGGCAGGCCCAACGAGTGCTCTGAACCCGGCCGGTGGTGGGGTAACGATTACGGGCGGTGCTTCGACGGCTGCCGGAGGCGTCGCTGGAGCCGTGTTGGTCCGCGGTGGCGTGCCCGTTGATGGTGACGGAGGCGGTGTCATCATCAACGGTCGGAATGGAGTCGGGACCGATCGTCAGGGTGGCGCAGTGCTCATGGGCACCGGCGACGGCACTGGCGCCGCAAACGGTGGCCTGTTCACCCTGAGCACTGGCCAGGGTGGTCCCACCGGTGATGGTGGAAACATCCTTATGACCGCCGGTGGCAGTGGCGCGACAAATGGCGTGGGCGGTGAGGTTTTCATCACCGCGGGGGACGGCATCGAACGTGGCGGAGATGTTCAAGTCACTGCCGGCACTGACGCGGTTGGATCAAACGCTCACGGAGAAATCCGTCTCCGAACGGACAATACGACCACCGCAAACGTTGGTGAGATTCTACTCGACACCCAACACAGTGAGTATTTGGGGTCCGGGGTTCGGCACCGAACAAAAGGAATCCAAACAACCGACGCCACCACGACGACGATCGTGACCCTTGGGACCGCCGCTATAGGGAGAAACATGATGGTCAAGGTGTACGTGACCGGCCAAGATGCGACCAACGGCATCTACAGCCGGGAGGTCCACCAGACGTTCTACACCGACTCCGGCGCGACCACGACGGGGTTGACCGCGCATCTGGACAATACCCAATCGGCGAATGCAGGTGCTGGCTGGCTTACCACCCTGAACAACACGGGTGCTACGATTCAGATTCGAGTTATTGGTGCGGTCGGTGAGACTGTGAACTGGATGGTTCATACTGAGGTCCAAAACGGCGGAATGGGAGCGTAGGCCGTCAGCATGGCCCTACCCACGATCATTCTGGTCAATACGACCGGGTCGGCCATTGAGCTGAAGCAGCTCGCCATCACGGTACCGGGGAGCGGGTCGCTGACTGTCAGTGACTTCGATCGACCTGATGAGGTACTGAATGACGATCAACTCCAAGTCCACCTGGACTCAGGGTCGATCACCGTCACCTTCAACGGTGACGTTCTTACCTCTGAGCAAACGAAGTCGAAGATCCAGCCAATTACGGCATTGGATATTCGTCATAATCTTGGCTCCGCGGTTGACCCCACCGTTGACGATGATGACAACGCCGGTTACTCAGTCGGCTCGGTGTGGCTGAACACGACCGCAAATCGCGCGTATCGGTGCATGGACGATGCGACGGGCGCCGCGGTGTGGATTTTCGATGGCCCGTCGCCAAGCGGGGGCTCCACGTTGGCGTGGGGAAATCAATCAGTGGGAGGCACCACCTCGCTCCGATACTTGGATCCATGGGGCGCGCAGAACCAAATCGCCGGGACAGACGGAACGACGAACGCTCGACATGTGGCGCCCCGCGGCGGCACATTGAGGAATATGTATGTCCGCAGCGGAAATCCGGACGGAAACGGTAACAGCATCAGCTATACAGTACGCGTCAATGGCGCGATTACAGCCCTGGTGGTGACGATGGCCAGCACCGACCCCCAGGCGAGCGACCTAGTCGACACGGTTGCAGTGACAGCTGGGCAGAACATTGATGTCGAGGTTTCAAAATCCGGCAACATCGGGAATTCCCCCGACGGGATTACAGTGACGTTGGAGTTCGCATAAGATGGCTACTACGTATCGCTACATGGCGCTTGCAACGCCTACGACGATCTTGGCGATCTCGAAACAGGTTCCGTCGGCCGCTGGCCCCATCACCATTACAGTTCCTCCGCCAACGTTAATTGACGTAACGTTGGGCAATTCGACGCCGGAGGCGAAAGAGGATCTCGACGAATACATGTCGAGCATCGGGTACTCCTACATGGCGACAGATCCACCGCCACTCAAAGACGGAGAGACCGTGGTGTGGGAGAAAGGTGCGTGGACCTGCATCAATGTTGCACCGATCGTCGCGGAGTCTGCGGATGAGGAAAGCTCGACGAAGTCGAGCTTTGTTCAGAAGGTTCGAAATTCGTTTACGTCCAGCAGCGCGGACGCGAAATACATTATTTTCTATGACGCAATCATTGAAACGTCATCATCGAATTGCTACGCTGAGGTTCAGCTAATCCTCGATGGAAGCACGGTCCTCACGAGTGTTACGAGGAATCCCGGCGGCCCATCGGAGCAGATGAAATTTTCGGGTCACATCACCCCCACCGCGTTCGGAGCTGGTCCGCACACGGTGGACGTCGAATACAAAAAGGCTAGCGGCGGAGGGTCTGTGAAAATCAAGGAAGCCAAAGTTACGATCTGGAGAGTATTCTGATGGCTAGCCAATTCATTTTCACGATTAGCAGCGACGTCGTGGCGGGGAAAGCCGCCGCCGCGCGCCTCGATGAAGAAATTCGTCAGAGCTCCATCTCGATCGCCCTTGATGGAATTTCGATTTCAGGCGATGTGCTCACCATCGATTTCAAGGCCAGCCTTTCCGGAGCCGAAGAGACCGTACTGCACGGCGATACGACGGGGCCAGCAGGGGGCGTCGTCGGAAATCATTCAGGAGAGCCCGCTATTGATCCAACGACCTCGGACGGAATCCCGATGGTCCACTTAGATTCCCCCGAGGAGGCCGACGGGAAAATCCTGGTAACCTCGACGCCGTCACCAGGAAAAGGTTGGAAGACCTACTACACTCGAGCTGGGGACCATGCGACAAACGGTCGCGCCAAGGGAACCCCGCTGAGGGGCAGTCTGCTGGGCGGGGATTCATTGGACGCGGATCTGGAGTTCAATGAACCGATTTACCTGCACGATGGCGAGCTCGCGTGGACTGCCGTCTCCAACTGGACGCATGATGACTGGTTCTCGCTGTCCGCAATTCTGCCAGCGACGGTTACAGTTTCAAACCCTGGGGCCGGAAACTGTAACCTGGTCGCCATTCCGGGCGGGAACCTCATCGTCCCAGCGCCAAACAATGGGTCACACGACATCGACTTGGCGGTTGCGGTACCCGTTCCATCTACAAGTATGACGGGATACTACGACACGGATCGCATGGTTGGAACGGTGACCGCGTCGGCCACGCCGGGAGGTGCAGAATTCAACCTCCTCGACTTTGCCGTGGAAACCTTCTTTGTTCCAGGGGTCGGGATGGGCAACCCTCTAGGAACCTTCTCCGTGGACGCCTACCAAAGCGAGTGGGTTTCCGAACGATGGCTCGTACGCCTGCATGTGGAGAAGGTCAGCGCCGGCGTCGGTGGAGTCGGTGGATGGGTGATGATCTACCGACGTAAGACCACGACGTTCGGGTAGCGTAGTACGCGCAGTGATATTCGCTGGACGGACATCCTGCAGGTCTGGTACAGTCTGCTCCTCGGACGAAAGTCCGAAGGACAGCGATGACTCCAACCGTTTGCTTGACGATGATCGTCAAGGATGAGGCTCATGTTCTTGAGCGTTGCCTTGGCGCACTAAAACCTTTCATTGATTATGCGCTGATCATTGATACCGGATCTACCGATATGACGGTTGAGCTAATTCCTAAGTTATTGGACGATGTCACCGTCGAGCATTCTCCATTCGTAAGCTTTTGCCACAATCGGACCGAGCTCTTGGAGCGAGCTCGTATTCTATACCCGAAGGCTGACTATCACCTCATGATGGATGCGGATGACCTTTGGGTTCCGGAGCCAGGATTCAAATGGCCAGAGCTTGACGAGGATGTCTACGAGTTCATCCATCGCCTTGGCAGCCTTTCCTGGTGGCGTCCGCAACTTCTACGTGCGAGCAAGCCTTTCCGCTACGAAGGTGTGGCTCACGAATATATGGCCTGCGACGTTCCGTTTTCCAAGGGGCAAATCGAAGGCGTTCTGGTCCGATGTGGATCCGACGGCGCGCGTCGCCTGAAAGAGCCGCTAAAGAAGTACGAGCGGGTGGCGGCCATTCTCGAGAAGGACTACGAGGAGAACCCAGATAACCGTCGAACGGTTTTCTACCTCGCTCAGAGCTATCGCGATTCACTTCAGACGAAGAAGGCGCTGGACTTGTACGAGAAGCGTGCGGGGATGGGCGGCTGGGCGGAAGAGGTCTGGTATTCGAAATACCAGATTGGAATGCTGCGCTCGATGCTAGGCTTCGCTACGGAAGAGGTTCTGAATGCGTACCTTGACGCGTACATCTACCGACCGCATAGGGCGGAGTCGATGACCATGGCAGCGATGATGTGCCGTCGCACGAAGCAGCACGCTTTGGCAAATATGCATGCGGCCACGGCGGTCCAAATCCCGTTCCCAAAGAACGATCGTTTGTTCGTGGACTGGTGGACGTACCAGTGGAAAGCCTTGGATGAGTACGCGATGTCGTGCTGGCACCTCGGCCGCATGGACAGGGCCATTCGGGCGAACTTTGAGATTCTTACGAAGCCGGTGGAGGATGGGTATCCAGTCGAGAGAATCCTGGACAACATCACTCACTGCTGCCGTCCTGGGGGAAAGTTCGACGCTCTCCGTTCCGTGTGGAAGGGTGTTCACGGGTCGGAAATGAAGGACAAGGAAAAACTTGTGGACGTCTTACTTCAGACTACCCCTGACATGGGGGAGTTTCGTGGGCTAATCATGGGATCGATTCAGGGAAAAACGATATGAGAATTCTAGTCACAGGGGCCTGCGGGTTCATTGGTCATCATGTAGTGGCCGAGTTTATCGAAAACGGACATGAGGTCATCGCCCTTGATCGCCTGGATCAGACGAGCACGATGATGCGGTTGGCCGATATGGAGAACGTGAAGTTCGTCTGGCACGATCTTCGTTCACCAATCAACAGCCTGGTCGCTAACATGATCGGCCATGTCGACGCGATTTTTCACCTGGCCGCCAGTACGCATGTGGACCGGTCGATTGCGAACGGGATGTCGTTCGTGTTCGACAACGTAGTGGGAACCGGGGAGCTCTTGGAGTACGCACGGACGCTTCCCAACCTGAAACTGTTGCTCAATTTCTCGACCGACGAGGTTTTTGGCCCGGCGCCGGATGGCGTGGCATACAAGGAGTTCGATCGTCACGATGCGCGCAACCCATATTCGGCGACGAAGGCGGGGGCGGAGGAGTTGGTGCATGCGTACGGAAACACATACGGAATCCCCGTCATGACGTCCCACTGCATGAATGCATTCGGCGAGGGGCAGCATCCGGAGAAGTTCATCCCGTTTGTGCTGCGTTGCCTGCTAGAGGGGAAGTCTGTCCCCATTCACGTGGCACCGAACGACGGGCCGCCCGGAAGCCGGTTCTACATCTACGTCAAGGACATCGGTCGTATGATGCGGGGGATCCTGGACAAGGTCGTCGATGGCACCCTTACGCTTCCGAACAAGATGAACATCCCCGGGGTAGCCGAGCTCGATAATCTAGAAATGGCCCAACTCATCGCCAAGCATGCCGGCATTCCACTGAAGTACGATCTTGTTGACTTCCATTCGACCAGGCCCGGCCACGATCTTCGGTACGCTTTGGATGATGCCCGAATCAAGGAGATAGGCTTGGCGCAGTACACAGAGATGGATGAAGCGATGAGGCTGACGGTTCAGTGGTATCTCGAGCGGAAGGAGTGGTTGCTGGTATGAAGGAAATACCCCTTTTCAAGGTCTTCATGTCCGAGTCCGCGCCGCCCGCGGCGAGCAAGGTTCTGATGTCCGGACACGTTGCCCAGGGGCCGATCGTGAATTATTTCGAGGGCGACCTTCAGTCGTTCTTCGATGTCCCCAAGGTCGTCACGGTGAACTCAGGGACATCGGCATTGCATTTGGCGCTGCACCTGATCGGGGCGGGCCCAGGCGACGAGGTCATCACGACGGCGCAGACATGCGTGGCGACCAATGGTGGGATCGTGCTGCGTGGGGCAACGCCAGTGTTCGTGGATGTGAATGCCCGCAGTGGCCTGATTGATCCTGCATCGGTGGCGGGCGCGATTACGGCCAAGACGAAGGCGATCGTGGCGGTCGACTGGGCGGGGCATCCTTGCGATTACGATGCGTTGAGGTCTCACGGGATTCCTGTGATTCAGGATGCGGCGCACGCAGTAGGGACGATGTACAACGGTGGCCACGTGGCCAAGACGGGTGGGGACTACGTTTGCTTTTCGTTCCAGGCGATCAAGCATCTGACGACAGTGGATGGTGGAGCTTTGGTTGTCCCCGTAGATCAGCTGGAGCGTGCGCAGAGATTGCGATGGTTTGGACTGGACCGCCATTCGAAGTCGAAGTACCGGTTCAAGCAAGATATCCCGGAGGCGGGGTACAAGTTCCACATGAACGATGTGGCGGCCTCGATCGGGCGTGAGAACATCAAGCATCTTCCAAAACTTCTTGCTCAGCATCGCGCGAATGCGGAGAGATTGTGGAACCTCCTCGATGGCGTTCATGGGATTGAGTTGCCGGAGCGTGACATGCGCAGCAGTTGGTGGTTGTTCACGATCAAGGTGCGCAAGCCGTATGCATTTGCGGACGGGATGACTGAGAAGAGGATCGGCTGCTCTCCGGTCCACGCCAGAAATGACACGATGCGGTCATTCCGTAGCCAGTCTCGAATGGCAGATTCTCTTGATGGCCTGGAGGAGTTCGCCGAACACCAAGTTTCCATTCCGGTGGGGTGGTGGTTGGAGGATGAGGATCTCCAATGGATTGCCGAGTCCGCGGAGGCGTGCGCGAAGGTTTCCTGATCGATGGCGAAGGTGAACTACGTGATCGCGGCTTGGACGGGTGTGCGCGTGCGCGAAGACCCACGGTACACCGAGGATCGATCGCTCTATCTACGTAAGCACATGGAACAGCTTCGTTCTGTTAGGCACTCACTGGATCAGGTTACAGTCGTCCTTGCTGAAGGTGGGGACACTGTGGCGGATGCCTTTGTGTTGGGGCTCGGTGGCGGCCGGGTGCGGGACACTCCGATTGTCGTGATGGCGCGCAAGAACGAAGGGTATTCTTACGGTTCGTGGAACCATTGCTTTGAGTCCTTTGGGACACGGTTCGATTACTACATCATCGTTGAAGACGACTACGCGCCCGTCTTAGAGGGTTTTGATCAGGTCCTGGTGTCCATCGCTAAAGAAAAGCGCACCTATGTATGCGGTATGGCCACCATGGGTGGCAGGCATGCCGCGATCAGCAATGGCGTGATACCGTCCGAGGTTTGGTCAGTTGTTCATCCGGCCCCGTATGTGTGCGGTCGAGGTATCGGGGCTGGGAACAGCTCTCAGTCGGTATGGTCCCAGCATTTCCATGACTCTGGATTTCCAGTCCAAGATACTCTGGACTGCTATAGCTCTCCATTTTGGGCGAGAGGTTCGTCCTTGAAGACCTACGGAGACGGCACGCTTCCGCCAATTTTCGTTCCGGTTCATACGCTATAGGGTTGTATGAAATACCATCCCAAGAGCGGGCTGCGGTACATCATGGCACTGCGCTCGCAGCCGCCGTATCGGGATGCCATCGCATTGTATTCCGAGATCGCCCAAGACAACGAGTGGATGGAGATCCTCCCGAATCAAGCGCTCGAGGCACGGATGGACGAGATCGCCGCGGACGAGCGCGCCTTTGTTATGATGTGGGGAGTTCGCTGCCCCATTCCTCCACCAGATAGAAAAGCGATGTTCGTTCGGGTGTGGTCGGAGGCGTATGATGAAGTCTCGTCGAACCTGATCGGGGCTCATCCTGGCTGGATTCGCATACTCAAGAGCCAGCTCCCAACCATTGACGGCCTCTTCGCCCACACGCCATGGATGTCCGAAGTAATGGCCAGGGATTCAGGCTGCCCTTCCTTCGTGCTTCCAGTTGGCTGGTCACCGTCCGCGATGGGGTCTCCGAACTGGGAGCAGGAGAAGGAGTACCGTTTCACCACATGGGGAAAAGCGAATGCCGGCAAACGCGTATGGCTTTACCCTCAGATGAAGGCGGCGATGGGGGATCAGCATGTGCAGATGAATGGCGTGTGGGGCAGCCGCGCCATCGGCATCCTGAATCAATCTTCTGCTTTTCTGTACCTCAGCCATTCGGATGTTCATTCGTTTTCGACATTTCGCACTTGGCAGGCGGTCAGCTCTTCAGCCGCATTGATTGCTGAAGAGGGTCGGGATTGCTGGCCGATGACCGATGATATGTATGTCGGCATTCCGACGCTCACCCCCGAAAACATTAAAACTGTCGCCGCCCGTCTTCTGGCAATGGATGACCGTGATCTTCTGGCAAGGGCGCGCATCCTGCACGAGTCCCTAAAGCATATGACTATCGATCATGTGGTGGAGAGGTATCTGGTCCCTGCGTCGATGAAGATCAAGGAGACGGCCCGTGCGTGACCTCGGACAGGGCGTCGCGTTGCGTCCCACAGCGGGGTTGCGCGATGCCTTGAAGATGCGGATTGTTCGGAATGAGTGTCGGGGGTTCATGACCGGAAATTCTTCGAAGATCGGCTTGTTCCGTCAGGTGTTTTGGTGGTACAGGCGTCCGAGGGGGATTCGCCCCTACGTCATCGTCAATGACAGCGGGGATGTGATCGGGTACGCGCTGATGAAGGTAGATGGCCGGCACGCATGGCTCACCGCGGGTCTTCTTTCCGAATCACGCGGTTTCGGGATTGGAACGAATGTGTTTCGTGCACTTTGCCATGTGGCCGGGCTATTCGGGCTCATTCCCGCCCTGGAAGTGTTCGAGTCGAACGCTCCGGGTCGTGCGGTGTATGCGAAGCTCGGGTTCAAAGAGGTTCACCGCAACGGGCCTGTGATTACGATGGAGAAGCGATGAACGTCCACCCCAAGACAGGTCTTCACTACATCATCACGTTTCGTGTGGGCCCGGCGTATCGAGATGCGATCCGTCTCTACACGAAGATGGCGGAGAAGTACGAATGGATCGACTGTATTCCGGAGACGGAGCTTGTCGAGCGGATGGATGAGATTGCCCAGGACGAGCGTAACTTCGTGGTAATGTGGGGCGTCTGGGCGCCTCGCCCGCCTGTCGACCGTAAGGCCGTATTCACTCGAGTGTTCTCGGAGGCGTTGAACGAGGATACGTCGACGATGCTGAAGCCTCACCAGAACTGGCTAAACACAGCCCAGCGCGGTCTTCGGCATCTCGACGCTGCGTTCGGGCACACCCCATGGATGGCAGATCAGCTAGGTCGCCACGCGGGAGGGCATGGAGACCGCGGCTCTGGCCAGTATGGGTTCGTATTGCCGATGGGTTGGGACCCCGAAGTTTTCGGTTCCCCGAAGTGGGACGCGCAAAAGCAGTACGGCATGACTTATGCCGGCGTACTGGCGGGCAAGCGATCCTGGCTCGCCCCCATGATGGCGGAGGCTCTAGGGGATTGTTTCTTCAACGCCACGGGCTGCTGGGGCAACCGCATCATTGAGGTGTTAAACCAGTCCCGAGCGAACTTGTACTTGAGCCATTCGGACATTCATTCATTCTCGACGTTTCGCATCTGGCAGACGGTGTCCAGCTCGGCGGCGATGATCGCCGAGAGCGGCCGCGACTGTTGGCCGATGACGGACGAGATGTACTTCGGGGTCCCGACGCTGACTCGAGAGAATGTCGAAGAGGTTTGTCTGGGACTAATGGACATAACTGACGACCAATTTCTATCCAAAAGTCGCGTGCTCCATGAGGGGCTCGCGCAGTACACGATCGAACACATCGTTGATGGGTTCCTCATCCCGGCGTCTATTCGAATCAAGGAAAAACAATCATGAAAATCATCGTTCTTGGAGCCGACGGTTATCTCGGCTGGCCCACGGTCATGTATCTCAAGTCCAAGGGTCACGATATCGTGGCCGTCGACAACTACCTCAAGCGCAAGATCGTGGACGAAGTGGGCGGAGCCCCGCTTGTTTCCATGCCTCGCCTTCTTGATCGGTCGAGAATCTTCGAAGAGATGTCCGGGTCGGCCATCTCTGTACGGGAGCTTGACGTGACGGATTTCGAGGCACTCGACGCTCTCTTTAAAGAGGAGATGCCCGATGCTGTGATTCACTACGCGGAGCAGCCGTCGGGTCCGTACTCGATGATTGGTCACAAGGAGGCGTCGCTGACGCTGGACAACAACGTGCGCGGAACGTTGAACCTGGCTCACGCCGTGATGAACAACTGTCCGGATTGCCACATCGTGAAGCTTGGAACGATGGGTGAATATGGGACGCCGAACATCGACATCGAGGAAGGGTGGATTGACATCGAGCACAACGGGCGGAAGGATCGAATGCTGTTCCCTCGCGCGGCTGGAAGCCTGTACCACACGACGAAGATTCTAGACACGGATCTTTTGTGGTTCTACGTCCGCATGAAGAAGCTTCGGGTGACGGACCTGATGCAGGGCCCAGTGTATGGGACGATCGTCGACACCGACATTAACCCCGCACTCGGAACCCACTTCCACTACGACGACATCTTTGGCACGGCACTGAATCGGTTCGTGGTGCAGGCGGTGATTGGAATGCCCTTGACCGTGTATGGCTCGGGGGGTCAGACGCGTGGTTACCTGGACATTCGGGACACGGTGCAGTGTGTCAGCCTGGCCGTGGATTCACCTCCAGATCGCGGCGAGCTCCGATTTATGAACCAGTTCACCGAACAGTTCTCGGCTCTTGAGTTGGCGGATCGGGTGCGATCTGCTGGGTTGGAGATGGACCTGAAGGTGACCGTCGATCATATCGAAAATCCGCGCATTGAGTCAGAGGACCACTACTACAACGCGAAGAATCAGAACCTTTTGGACCTGGGACTCGAGCCCCACCTCCTTGATGCGGAAACCATCATGGAGATGCTAGAGTATGTGAAGGAGAACGCAGATCTCGTCGACGAGTCAAAGATACTTCCACGCGTCAAATGGTGATGGCGAGATCAATTATTCCCGAAGACATCTCTTTGGAGGACCTCAAGGAGGCCTACCAAAACATGGCGAAACGTCATCGGAAGCTGATTCGGAGGTACAATTCTATCAAATTCCGCCATGATGCGGCGCTCGAGTTCTTTCACGAAATGGAGATCTTCGACGAATATTCGGCATGGGTCCAAATGAAGGCCAAATTAATAGGCCTTTAGGGACGCCACTTCGGCTTCGTTCGCCAGCTCCGATTCGTGTATTTCGGGCTCTCGAGATCGAGCGTTTCAAGGAGGTTGTCCATGGCGTCTTCAATGCGCTGGAGGACGCGCTCGTACTCATCGGCGACCGGAGCGGGCTCACCGCCACCCTGGATGATGGTGAGCCTTGGCCTAGGCATATCCGAGCAACTTTCGAAGCCGTGCGCGTCGCCAGCTGGGCCCGACGGCCACATGCCCCTGATCATACGTCTTCGTCTCAATGGGCGCGCCACTCGCCAAAAGAGTGTCCCAATACTGTTTTGTCGATGCGAATGGGACGATGGTATCCTGAGTCCCGTGAGTGGCGTAGATGGGTGGAATTTCCATGCTCCACAAGGACTGCGGGAGCCATCCGGCTGCCACCACCGCCCCGCGCACCGCTTGCGGGCTCAATGAGGCCATGAGGTATCCCATCATTCCTCCCTGGCTGCTTCCCACGACAACGGGGAGACCCTCCGTGGGTCGACAGTGGGTGATTTGCCGGATGAACTCCGCCATTTCTGCGTGCGCAAGAAGCATGGAGTCCGCGAGCGCTTTTTGGTCCTGCTGACCAGCTCGATTGGGTCCGAACCAGGTGTGGTACTGGTACTTGCTCGTCAGGCGCGGCGACTTGGGGATGATGAGGCGTACGGGGCCCCCGGCCATGCCGACGTAGCTTTGGAATTCCTTGATGGTGGATGAAGGGGTTCCAAAGCCGTGGAAGGCGATGACCATGGGCGCCTCGTCGTTGGGCCCCACGCTTGAGGAGCGAAATTCGAGGTATTCGATACCTGCGACGGTGCCCCCGCTGGCGTGGACATCGTCGCAGGTAAAAGAGCCCCCTCCGCCTCCACGGCTCATGAACAGGAGGACTGCGCCTCCCGCGAGAATGAGTGGTATGGCGTCGCCCTTGGCCACAGGTTCCGAATCTACCACACCAGTGGTATAAAAGGGCATGCGCGCCGGAGTGATCGCCATTTCTATCGCAGTCCTTGGCGGCTGCGCTCATGCCAGCCCAAAGAAGGTGCATAACACCGCGTACATTACCGGCTCGGTGACGAAGAATATTGTGGAGGAAAGCCACAAAATTTACAGCAAAAATCTCAATAAAAAGGTCGATGAGTGCGAGGAATCGGCGACGAGCGAGGCGGGGTTCGACGCGTGCCTCGGGCCATTCGCCAAAAACGAGGCGGTTGTGACTGCCTTGGACTTGTACAAGAAGTCTGCGGAGATCCTGTTCGACGCTCTCAAAGATCCAGGAACGCCAAAGGAACAGCTCGAGAACCTCCGACGGAGCGTGATTGATCTGGCCAACGGATTGCTCGACCTCCTCCCCGAGGGCAGCAAAGCCAAGGAGCAGGTTCGCTCCATTCTAGGAAGGTAAGAAGACCATGGGTGCAATGATTGGTGAACTCATCCTGGATGTCGTTAGCGGCATCAAGAACGCAACACGCGAATCCCTGGCGGCTGCCATGAGGGTCGCGGCCGACAGGGTTGAGCGCGGGGATTTGGTCCCCGATGAGGCCTTTGCTCGAGCGACCAAAGATCAGGACCGCATTGACACAATCCGTGCCAGGTTCCGTGAGAATGATGACCGGTAGTCGGCGACGTAATCCATCCGCGCAGGAGCGCGGCCGCGTGGGCGAAGAGGCGCTGGCGAAGAGCGAGGAGGCCTGGGACAAGTATCAGGCCAACAAATCGCGCACCAACTTCCTCATCGACTCGTACAAGTTCCTGATTGTCGCGCACGAGGAGCTCAAGTATTCGGACGATCCAGAGGTGCGCCTGGGCGCTGACCATGCGGAAAAACGCGCGCATGCCGAGCTGTCTCGGCGATTGAGAGGCTGAGATGGCATCCAAGCTCGAAGATATTCTGGACTCACATCGACGATTCGCGCCGGACATCTCCGACAAGCGGCTCCTGCAGATTATCAAGGAGCGCAGGGCGCAGCTTGATATACCGAGCAACTTCACTCCGGAATGGAAGTCGGAGGTCTTGGATATCTACGTCGATGAATCCATCAACCGCCGCCTCTTCGTTCCGAATCCCCGGAAGAAGAAGAAGGTCTCCAAGAAGAAGGCTCCGCGAAAGAAGGCGAAGAAGAAGGGGACGCTGAAATCGAGGACGCGTCGGGCGGGGAAGAAGGTTGAGAAGGCGGCCAAGGCGGCGGGTAAGGACGTGGAGAAGTTCGCCAAGACGAAGGAGGGGTACATGACGGCGGGCGCCGTGGGTGGAGCCTTACTTTTGGGACCATTGGGGGCTGGTTTGGGATTGCTTGGTGGGAAAAAGTTGCACGAGGAGAACCCCGCGGGCTTTTCTGTCTCGGGTCGGGTCCCATCGACGTTATCGCCGACGGTGTACAAGCGTGAGGCGAACAAGCACGCGATGGAGGCGGAGGCATATTTGCAGAAGTGGGAGAGCGAGCAGGACCCTGAGCATTTGATTCAGGCGCTTCGATCGACGGCATTGTCAGGGCAGTATTACCTTTATGCGGGGATTCCTGGTGATGCTCGGACCTTTGGTTACGGGCCTGCGGATGGGCAGTCGGACGCGATTCGTGCGCAGATGATGGAGATCATGGGATGAAGAAAATGAAGAGGGTTGTGTTGGAAGATCCTCCGCAGACGGAAGGTGAAGTTGATGGTGAACTTGATGAGGGGGAAGAGGAGATTGATGGTGAGGGCGACGACGAGGAGGAGGATCTCGAAGATGATGAAGAAGATGAGGAAGAGGATGAGGGAGAGGATGGGGAAGAGGATGAGGAAGAGGATGAGGATGAAGAAGAGGAAGAAGAAGAATCATTCTCTGGGTACCGAAGTCCGGCCCACTCCCGAGGTGCTCCCCATCGCCCTCGTCGCGGTTTTCTGAGTGACGAGGGCGACGATGAGTTGAGCGACGAGATGGCGGCGGCCATTCGGGCGGGCAAGTACAAGCCCAAGAGGCAGGACCCCTGGACGGCTCACACGCTGTACAGCATGCTCAAAGATCTCGGAAAGCTGTGATTCTCCAAAGGGAAGCCGCCGAGCGAAAGCTTGGCCGCAAGATCAAGGCGCCGGCGTCAAAGAAGTGGTTCCTGCTTTCGGCCGATGGATCCAAGAATCTTGGCGGATACACGACGAAGGCGGGGGCCGCCCGACGGGAGCGTCAGGTGCAGTTCTTCAAGCATCGAAAGAAGAATCCGTATCGACAAGAGGCGGAGTCCTTCGAATACGAAGCTGAGCGCCCGCGCCAAGAACGGATT
>Ga0307378_10004220_pt1 | contig 20666 bp, 15 predicted proteins | sample UN1MG_FD_202238 | JGI IMG/M metagenome (GOLD analysis project Ga0307378, IMG submission 202238) | Soil microbial communities from Risofladan, Vaasa, Finland - UN-1 | ecosystem: Environmental > Terrestrial > Soil > Coastal area > Acid sulfate soil | place: Finland: Risofladan, Vaasa | collected... | reverse complement strand
GTCGCCCTCGATTCATCTTTCAGTACCCTCTCATCGGGTCGTTGGCCTGAAACTCGAGAGAGCGGAGTTCTACGCACACCGGGTCAGGCTCTTTCAGTACCCTCTCATCGGGTCGTTGGCCTGAAACCAAGCCTGAGCGTCCTGTTCCCTCGCGCGTTCCTCGCCTTTCAGTACCCTCTCATCGGGTCGTTGGCCTGAAACTTCTGTGGAGGACGATATATGGCCCACAGAATAGCTTCTTTCAGTACCCTCTCATCGGGTCGTTGGCCTGAAACGTCCTGCTCGATGTGCCGCATGTGGCCGTCCCAGAGCTTTCAGTACCCTCTCATCGGGTCGTTGGCCTGAAACCAAGCTCCAGGTCGATGAACATTGACAGCCATATCCTTTCAGTACCCTCTCATCGGGTCGTTGGCCTGAAACCAAGATCTCCTGGCCCATCCCCATGAACACCTTGGACTTTCAGTACCCTCTCATCGGGTCGTTGGCCTGAAACCTATGGATATTGCGGGCGTCAAACTGGTGGACGACGGCTTTCAGTACCCTCTCATCGGGTCGTTGGCCTGAAACCCAGCCCACTTGCCGGGATACCTCTTCTGGTACTGAGCTTTCAGTACCCTCTCATCGGGTCGTTGGCCTGAAACCAAAAGGAAGCGGCGTGGTATCATTTGTGCAAAAGCTTTCAGTACACTCTCATCGGGTCGTTGGCCTGAAACAACAAAGCCAAGACGCCACACGTCGCCCTCGATTCATCTTTCAGTACCCTCTCATCGGGTCGTTGGCCTGAAACTCGAGAGAGCGGAGTTCTACGCACACCGGGTCAGGCTCTTTCAGTACCCTCTCATCGGGTCGTTGGCCTGAAACTTCGGCCGGTCCTACGGGTCACAACGGAGCGTAATGTTCTTTCAGTACCCTCTCATCGGGTCGTTGGCCTGAAACGAACCGCCGCCACACTCCCAACTGTCGATACTCCTCCTTTCAGTACCCTCTCATCGGGTCGTTGGCCTGAAACACTAACGCCACGCGACATCATCAGAGCTATTCTGATCTTTCAGTACCCTCTCATCGGGTCGTTGGCCTGAAACAGAGAGAGCGGGCCAGCCGACCAACCGGTCCACACACTTTCAGTACCCTCTCATCGGGTCGTTGGCCTGAAACGGCAGATCGAGGATGCGATAGTGAGGGTGATCATCGACTTTCAGTACCCTCTCATCGGGTCGTTGGCCTGAAACCTCGGGTATCTACCCGTGATGGCTCCTGCTCAAAAACTTTCAGTACCCTCTCATCGGGTCGTTGGCCTGAAACTTCTGAGTGACGATATGCCTAATGGTTGCCTTGAGTCTTTCAGTACCCTCTCATCGGGTCGTTGGCCTGAAACTCAAGCATGATCATCCTGGACTGCGCCTTGCTTGGACTTTCAGTACCCTCTCATCGGGTCGTTGGCCTGAAACTCTGATGCTCAAATGCAAACCTTGCTCGGGTTATTTACTTTCAGTACCCTCTCATCGGGTCGTTGGCCTGAAACTGAGGGCGAAACATCGGTAGGTGATGTCTACCTAACTTTCAGTACCCTCTCATCGGGTCGTTGGCCTGAAACTACCGCCCTCCACCGCACCGCACCGAAATAGTCCAACTTTCAGTACCCTCTCATCGGGTCGTTGGCCTGAAACACGCCCACGCCGTCCGCCCCCTTCCTATAGCCGAACTTTCAGTACCCTCTCATCGGGTCGTTGGCCTGAAACCGAGCGTGTCTCTGGGACATCAATTGGCTGATAATACTTTCAGTACCCTCTCATCGGGTCGTTGGCCTGAAACCTATCGTCGCGTAGACAAGCCTACAAGAGCGCTAATCTTTCAGTACCCTCTCATCGGGTCGTTGGCCTGAAACTACTCGATCTACCCACTGAGCGGCCTCGTTGTCTGTCTTTCAGTACCCTCTCATCGGGTCGTTGGCCTGAAACCCTGTTGCCCTGGTCCGCCTGTTGCAGCCTATGCACTTTCAGTACCCTCTCATCGGGTCGTTGGCCTGAAACCAGCACGTTGGCTACGTTCGCGGCGCTACCCGTCAGTCTTTCAGTACCCTCTCATCGGGTCGTTGGCCTGAAACTTCAATCAGATTGCTAGGCACCCAGTTGTAGTCGCTCTTTCAGTACCCTCTCATCGGGTCGTTGGCCTGAAACCTACGACCATAAGAAGAGCCAGACCAGCAAATGGCCTTTCAGTACCCTCTCATCGGGTCGTTGGCCTGAAACCTCGAGGGAGGAGTCGCATGATCATCGAGGACTAGGCTTTCAGTACCCTCTCATCGGGTCGTTGGCCTGAAACTTCCTCAGTATGCTCCAGGTCATCGCCCACCTTGTGCTTTCAGTACCCTCTCATCGGGTCGTTGGCCTGAAACCCTTCCGATCACGGCTTTAACTTCGGCGTCTGTCATCTTTCAGTACCCTCTCATCGGGTCGTTGGCCTGAAACCAATGGTCGAGGCCATAGCCCTATCTTCACCTAGTCTTTCAGTACCCTCTCATCGGGTCGTTGGCCTGAAACTCCCCTGCGGCCACCCTGCCAGTGTCGTCGAAGATGATCTTTCAGTACCCTCTCATCGGGTCGTTGGCCTGAAACTGTGGCGACGTATGCGGGGCCGTACTGGGTAATGGTACTTTCAGTACCCTCTCATCGGGTCGTTGGCCTGAAACCTCAGTCGGTCTTCGCTGAGTGTAGGTCATTTATGATGTCGCTGCCAGCGAAAACGCGTCCTGGGGCTTCGTGTGCGTTCATTGCTCCCCCGTCGAAGCGATGACAAATGGGCGAAAGTGACTGCTTTTCGAAAGTCGTCTGCTGCACCAAAACCGGGGGGAGTTGCGACACGCCCTGCTTCACACGTCGTTACAGAACCGCCTGAATTCGCAGTCGGCGCAGCGTGACGGCCACTCGTTCGGTGGTGGCATCCGCTCGGTCTGCGCAATCAGGCGCATCTGGTGGAGCAGCGCGGCGATTTTCCTGCGTAGCCTGGCCGAGATTGGCACCTCCTCCACGCGGCGCAACGGGATCAGATAGATGAAGCCTCTCCGCACCGGCAGGTGGTAGGTCTCCTCCAACAAGAGTGCATAGGCCGCCAACTGGAGTCTGAAATGATAACCTGGCTGGCGTGCCAGTTTGTAGTCCACCGGGATCAGTTCGGCCTTCGGGGCCGTGACTTCCACCACCTCGTCGACGACGCCCGTCAGCCCCAGCGTCTCCGAAGTGGCCGGAACGTCGAAGCGGCGGTGCCCGTCAATGCCGTCCAGATGGTACGCGTGCAGACTCCGCCGCCGCGCGCGTTCCTTCTCCTCCAGGCCAGCCTCGGCACCCGCCTCCATCTTGTAGGTAGTCGGCCGCACATCGGGCAGGCAGTGGTTGTAGTAGAAGATGCGCGGGCAGTAGGCGTATTGTTTCAGGTCGGTGACGATGAGCAGGTCAACCGCTGCCTCCAGCATCCTGATTGATCTCCCTTCGGCCACGCCAGTCGGTCTCGCAGATCGGGATCAGGCATACCTTGCCCGGCCTGTCCCCCATCCTCTTGCCGATCTTCAACATCAACTCGTCACAGTGCGTGCCGCTAAGTTGGCCCACAAACGCGCTGTACTGGACGCGGTCGAGACCATAGTCCAGGCAGATGTCGGCGACCTTGCTCCGTACCCCGTCGTGGGGGATGTCATACATGAGGATCAGACGTGCGCGCATGGCTACCATCCTGCCTGGAACGCGTCATAGCCCTCGCGATCCCCGCGCAGGAAGGTGGCCAGGTGACGCGCCTGGCTTTGCAGCGCGACGCGGAGTGGCTGGCGCTTGCCCTCATAGCGCACCCCCGCCTCGAGGTGCTCCAGAATGTGGGTGGCCAGGGTCCGCCGCGTCTCTTGCGAAAGCCTCGCGCTCTCATCCTGTTCTACGGCAAACTGCCGGTTCAGCAGCCCAAACACTACACGGTCAACGGCTGCCTGCCGAAACTCCTCGATCAGGTCGAGCACCAGGCTGGGTTTGCCGGGCCGGTCGGCGTGAATGAAACCCGCATAGGGGTCCAGGCCGGCTAGGACAATCGCCCGCTCGACCTGTGCATACAGGATGCCGTATCCGTAGTTGAGCAGGCTGTTGACCGGGTCGGTTGCGCCCCGTCCCTTACGCGCCTGCCAGCCGTACTTCGCCGGGATGATCGCCCGCACGGCGGCCCAGTACTTCTTAGCAGCGTGCGCCTCGGCGGTGAGGACTGTCGGGCGCGCGTCATCACACGTGGGGCCCTCAATGCGACGCAGCTTCTCCTCGTAGTCTGCCACCTCGCCGGCGCAGAGCCGCAACTCCTCCGCGGCCTGTGGCGCGCTGCCGGTGCGCGTCTTTGCCAGGTACTTGAGCGTGGCAGCCTGGTTGCGGATCTTGCCCATCGCAAACGCGATGGCAACATGCTTGCCGCGCCAATCGCGATAGGCCTCAAGTTGGGCGCGGCGGGTCAGGATGGTCCCCGTCAGCCCGGCCGAGTACAGGCTGGCGTAGACCTGGCCCCGCCCGCTAACGAAGTGCACAGGGATGCCGTGCTCGCAGCAGGCCCGTAGCGCATCCGCCGAGATGCTGACGCCCGTGCTGGCAATTGTGACACTGTGCAGGTGCAGCAGCGGTGCCTGAGCCAGCACCTCCCTGCGTTTGGTGATCTTGAGCCGCCCCTGGTATTTGCCGATGTGCGTGCCGAAAGTATCGGCAATCAGGTGCTCAACAATGGCCATGCCTGCCCCCCTTCGTCTTGCGGTAACATCTCAAACCATCCATCACCTTTGACGGCATTCTTGCCTACGTGCAGGCAGGTGCCCCATAGCAGCCAGGGGATGAGGGGCCGCAGCTCGCCGCTGTACGTGGCGTTGCCCATATAGCCCCCTATCGGGATGCGCCTGCCTGTCCGCCCTGAGGTGCTCTCGAGCTCAACCCAGCGTGTCTCGTCGGCCACCAGCCGGATGTGAGCCGCGTGCTCGATCAGCGTCCGGGCGTCCAGCGGCGGGTCGCTGCCGGCGTAGGCGCGCCACAGGTCTATGATGCGCTCAAGCAGGCGCTGAAAGAACGGCTGGAACTGCGCCGAGTGGGCCAGCCGGCCATTGGCTGTGATGCGCGTGGGCGTCAAAAAGCGAACCGTGATCCGGTCAGCGGGCCAGCGCGCCGACTCGCGCTGCACCAGTTCGTGTGTCACGGGGAGGGTAGGCTCCGCCGTGACCGGCTGGTCGGCTTCGCCCATTAGCATAACCTGCTCGCGGGTGAGGGGATTGACGGCCTCGATCCGCCGGACGCTCAATGTGCCGCGCCGCCCCTCATGGATGGGCCGTCCCAGCCCCTCATGCCCCATCTGGAGCACGGCCGTAAGCAAAAACGGGTAGAGGTCGGCGGCGTCCCCGAACAGGCCGAGCCTGAAGATAAGCAAGTCACCCCTCATGTAGGTGGTCTGGCTGTGGAGCGGCGGCTCTAAGACGTAGGGTCGCGGGATGTCGCTTCCCCGGGTGCGGGATAGGTCTTCGGCAGCGACCAGGCGACACACAGGGCACTCGGCGGTATGAGCCTGTCGGGCCGGGTCGCCCGCCGACAGCAACGGCGCGGTGCAGTAGTGCCTGCGCAGCGCGTTGATCAACGCACCGCGCAGCGCGGCCCCCTTGTGCTCGCCCAGCACCACGCGCGTCTCCGTCCGCAGGGTGATGCGCAGGTGGTATGTCTTGAGACCACTCACCGTCCGGCCCTATTCGTGACCAGTTCGTACTGGGTGTAGCCCCGGCTGCTAGCGACCACCCGATAGGGCAGCCCGACGAGGCATGTTAGCCGGTCTTTGCCCGGCCTGATGCGCGCCGAGGTGTAGACGTTCACCTGCTCGAAGGTCAGCGCGGGGCCGCACTCGTCAAGTTGCTGCATCAGACTGGGGTTGGGAATGCGCTCAGGGGGCTCCCTCAGGACGACGACGAACATCTCGGGCAGGGTGTCGGTCTGCCGGGGGGGCGCGGCGATCTGGACGAATCCGCCGCGCTTGCCCAGGTAGTTGACTCCGATCAGCCAGTCGCACACGCGCGCCGCGTCCTCCTCGCGGTCCACCCCAAGCGCGATGCCCAGCGTACCGTCCAGGTGTGCATACTCGCGGTAGCCGATGGTTTTGTAGTATGGCCCGGCGTGTGCGCTGCCCTGTCTCGCCTCGCTGCGGCGCGGCTTGAGGATCTTGGTGAACGTGTTGTTCACCACCACCTCCCGGGCGGGGCGCAGCGCGATGGTGAGGTCGCGCAGCCACTCCCAGTTCGCTTCCGCGCTGCCGACGCCTTCCGTCCGGCAGACCACGTCCACCAGGGCCATCTTGATCGCAAAAGGCGTCGGCACAAGCAGCGTCTTCCCGCCGGAGGATGTGGCCCACGCTGGCTTGAGGCTGAACAGTGCCGTCGCCAGGTAATCAGCCACTACCCACATGTCAGGATCCTCCTGCGTAGCGCAGTTCAAAGGGAGCGGTCTGTTGGATCAGGCGCGTGAAGATGCCCGTCAGGTCAGGCAGCGAGCCGAATTCCTCCAGTCCGATGACACCCGGCTTGACCGGTTCAAGCGCAGCGGCGATGCCCCTAATTTGCGCGGCGTACTCGTCGTTCAGCGGGCTGATGGTTGGCGCTGGCGTGGTGCTGCTGCTATGACTCACGACCCCTTCGACGTTCAGGATGTGCGGGTTCTGCGTGCCGCGCATCGCGCCGTTAGGCTCCAGGAACGAGTAGAGCAGGCTTTCCAGCAGCGCGATATAGCGTCGCCCCCGTTCTTCGCGGTCAATCACGTACTGCTGGGTGATGTCGTTGAAGCCGATGCGGGCCAGCTCGACGTGGGCGACTATGGCATAGACACCGGACGAGGCCGGGCGGTGGAAGATGGCCTGCTGAAGGTTCGCGCCCCGCTGTTCCTCACTGGCATCCTTGGTCCGCCGTGCCTCGCTGCGCTCGCTGGCGTACTTGACGTGGAAGTAGCTATCGGTGACGGTGATTTCCGGCAAGCCCACCATCCAGCCGAACTCGACCACACTCTTGCGCGGCAGCGAGCGTCCGCCCTCAGTGATCAGATTTCCCGCCACATCGTCCAGCGCACAGCGCTGGAGTAACTCGTCGGTAAGCATGACGTCTGTATTGGTCTTGTCCACGACCATTGCGCGATAACCATCATCGGCGGCGATCCGGTTGGCGTTGAACTCACGGCAGCCCGCGCAGAGCGGCAACCCCTTGCGCGCTGCCACCCGGAAGTAGTGCTCCGTCAGGATGTGCTTGAGCATGTCCCCGGAGACGGCATTCGTGTTGTGCAGACGGCCATCCTGCCCGACGATGTTGACCATGCGAGTCTGGATCTGGTTGCCCTCGCCGCCCTCGTTGTTGAGGCTGTGCATGTCGAGGGTGGCACGGGCTGAGATCGAGAGAGAGTATAGGTCAGTCATGATCTTCACTCCTCCTGTTCCCTAGAATCAAGCGCTCTGTTCGTGTCTACCTTCTTCGTGGGGCACACGGGCGTAGCCGTAAGCGATCAGCAGATTACAGACCACTTCCGAGGCATACTGGTCAACCAGCCACATGACCTGCTCGATGTCAGACGTGGTCAGGCTGGTTCGATATGGACCCGGTCTCGTTTCCATCACCTGGGCGTTCTCGGCGTTATACTTGGCCATGAAGTCGCCCAGGGCTGCGACCAATCGCTCCGGCTGGTGGGCTGTCCGTGCCAGCTCGTGGTGCAGGCCGTAGCGCACGTCGTAGCGCCGATCGCCCTGCTGCTTGCGGTATTGGGCTGTGACTGTGCTCTGCCTTATGGCGTACGCCACCTGCTGAAAGCCCTTGTTCTTGACGATCTCATAGAAATTGGTTTGCATGTTCATAAGCAACCTCTCCATTCCTTCCGTCGTCAACTGACGGGCAGGCAGGCCGCTCTCCCGCCGCCCCATGACAAAACCTGCATACTGCGTGGTGAACGCGAAAAACGCATCCAGGTCATCCCCGCTCAGGAAGTCCCGATAGGTCTGGAGTAGCGAGACCTCGTTGCTGTGGCTCTCGTCAAACTGTCGGACGATCTGCTCATGCTCGTCAAGCAGCTCGATAACGCTCCTCACATCATCCGCGTCTCGCACCCACACCCAGCCTGGCAACGCGATGAACGACAGGTTCATCGTAGCAGAGGACCGGCCCAGGTTCTTGTAGAAGGCAGCGTGAAAGCCTCCTACGATGTCGCGCGGGCGGGCGCTGCGCAGGATGATTTGCTGCGACAGCTCGGTGGCCTGGTTTTCCTGTGCATACTTCAGTAGGGCCTTTGTGAAGCGCACGGCGGCGAGGATGTCGAGCCGGATGGCGGTCTCGGAGCCGAGCATGTCCCGCTTGAACCGGCTCATGATCTCGCCCAGGTGGCCGCCTTCGATGGTGCGGGGAGCTAGAGCGTAGCTCTTGCGGTCGCCACCAGCGACCCGTCGTGTCACACCCACCTGGTAGAAACCGACCACCTTCAGCCATTCGAGGAGCCAGAAGCCGTCCACGTTGTCCATGCTCAGCGCGTTGGCCTTGGCCCGGTTCTGGCCTTTGCCCTGGGCTGGGTTGAACAACTGGAGCGTGTTCCTCTTCGACTGGATGCCCCAACCGTTCTCTCGATCAAGGGCCTCCCACTGCTGTAGGGCGCGCTCCACGTCGTTTGGCACGGTGCTGAGCATATCGAGCAGGATCCTCAGCACCTGTGGCAGGGCCTCTTGTGCCTTCCACCAGTTGAGCGCCAGAGCGTTGTGGCCCGCCAGGGCCGCCGGGTTGACGGCCCGCAAGGTATCCCAGTGGGGGTGTGGCGGGTCGGGTGCCTCCTCGGGCCGGAGCTCGCCGCGCACGACGGCAGCACGCTGCTCGCGGGGCAGGGCTTGGAGCCACTCGAAGTAGACTGCCCGTCGGTCTCGGACATCCTCGTAGTCCAGGCACATGCCGTGAGGGAGGTCAGCCAGACTTCCGGCGTTTTTGGCGGTGCGGATGGCCCGGAAAAGGGACATGCTGGTCGCTCCGGCGATAGCGCCGTCGTCAATGACGGGGTTGCAGTCGAGACGGTAGTATGCGCCCTGGTCTTGGATGCGCACAGATGGGCTGGTACGTCTGTCGTCGTAGGCCCGCGTCAGGACTTCACGCAGCAGCGCGGCCAGGCCGTGCACCGCCAGCGCGTCGGCGAAAGGGTCGCCGGACTTGTCCAGAAAGCATGTGCCCAGTGGATGCATGAGATACTCCTTTCTCCTGAACGCTTCCCTGCTGCCCAGATTGCGCTAGTCGGCTGCTTGTGACCCCCATCGCGTCCCGATCTGATCGGCACGGCGCAGGACCCGCACTAAGAGCACATAAGCCAGAAACTCGGGTTCGTCTTCGGGCTGGCTGACGAATTGGCCGAGCTCAATGCCGGGCCGAGGCTTTATGAAGGGCGCGGGAGGGGCTTCGCACTCGCCCAGGCTCACCAGCGTATCAGCCACAATGTCAGGGGCCTGTTTTGTGAGCTCATAGTCGCGGCGATCATTAGCAAAGGGCGCATGGTGGCGCAGAATCGCGGTGCACGCCGCCCGCGCTAGGCCTGGAATGTCACCTAGATAGCGGTCGACTATCATCAGGGAAGCATACGCGCCTTCGCCCGCATGAGTTGCCCTGGGCCAGCGCAGTCGCTCATGTTGGGGCAGGTAGCGATCGGTGTGAGCGATCATGAAATCGTCACACTGGGGATTGGCCGCAATCTGCTGCCATTCGTGGGCACGACCTTGCCACACGACGCTCAACTTCCCCACGTCGTGCAGCAGCACAGCCAGTTCTGCCGCGCGGCGCACCTTGCCCTCCGACCACCTCAAGGCGCGTTCGAGCCGGGAGGCGGCCGCTGCCACCTCCGGCCAGGCGATGTGCTCAAACGCCCGCCACACCAGCCGGACGTGATCCTGGTAGGACTCCAGCCGATACTTGTAGCCATTCGAATCGCTCTCGTCTCGCTGCACCTTCTGAGGCAGGGCGCATTCCCACACGCCGCCCCGGTCCAGAAGCAGTCCGACGTCGGGGCTGTACGTGGCCAGGTCGGGGTGGATGACGACCAGCGCCGCACCGGCCAGGTCTACCCTCCCGTTGACAAACCTGCCCCCGTAGACGCTGCGGTCCTCGTCCTGGTCCTGGTCATCCGTCTCCTCGTAGACGGCAACCAGCGGCTCGGCCTCTCCCTCAAAGCCCTGTGCCCGGTCCAGCAGGCCGCGCAGCGCTCCGTACATGACCTCTGCCGACAGCGAGAAGGACTCCTCGATGCCCAGCGGGTTGGCCAGAAGCTCCCGCCAGTCCGAGTGGATGGTAACGCGGAAGGCACGGATATTGCGGATCAGGCGGGCCGCGCCCGCGCTCTCACCGCGCATCACACTGTACATCTCTTGCCGGTGCAGGCCACTCGTGGCGCCGATCCCCTTGATAATCTCATCGTCAAGTTCGCTATGCACGAAGCTGACGAGGTCTTGCTCGAGCTGGAAGTTGCAGACATTCGCGGAGTTCTCGCACAGCCAGTCCCACGTCCTCGCAAACTGCGTCTTGATGAACCCATCCTCTTTCTCGCGCGGGTTGCCGTAGGGCGCTATCGCCTCCCGCAGATCGAGCACTTCGCTGGTGTCCTGGCGGGGGTCATAGACCTGGCTGTAGACGAATACGTCCCCCTCTTCGCCCCTGTAGCGGGCGCAGCGACCGGCCCGCTGGACAATCGCATTGGCCGGGGCCAGCTCGGTAACCAGCGTCCGGCAGGTGATGTCCAGCCCGACCTCGACCACCTGGGTGGCGACCAGGATCAGGTCGGCGTTCTCGTCGCCATTCTCACCGAAGATTTCGCCAACCTGTTGCTCGCGCTCGCGGCGATCCTCTTTGAGGAAGCGGCTGTGAAGGAGACGCGTGTTGTCGTGCCTGGCCTTGATCTCCTGGTAGAGCGCCTGGGCGCGGGCCACTGTGTTGCACACGACCAGCGTGCGCCCCCCCGTGTGGTGCTCCAGCACGGCCCTTGCCGAGAGTGGCCCGTCAGCCGCATGGTAGCGGCGCGTCTTCCGCTGGGAGGGCAGCTTCTGTATCTCCGCACGTTCGTCCTCGGTGCCTGGCACGATCTCGGCCTTGAGGCGCTCGGCCAGGCTGCCCAGCATCTCTTGGGAGAAGGTGGCCGTCATGAGCACGAAGGGCGCGACGCCGTTCAACTGCCGGAGCACTTCAAGCGTCGTCGGCAGTGTCGAGCGGGGGTCGAACAGGTGGAACTCGTCGAACACCAGGTACGAAGCGACGATCGCCCCGGCATTCAGGTTCGCCAGGCGGCGCGACAAGGAATAGGGGGTTAGCAGGTAACTGCTCAGCACCTGGTCGATGGTGGCGAAGGTGAGGCCTGCCTCGAAGCGGCTATCCTCGGGGCTTTCCCCTGTCAAGATGCTAACCGGAAGGCGGTCGGCGCGGCCAGCTCCCTCAATGATCTCACGCCAGTCTTCCACGAACTGGTTGGCCAGGACACGCCTGGGGACGGCATAGATGCACTTGTGCGGGAACCCCGATTCGACGTGCTCAATGCTGTGTAACAATGGCAGCAAGGCAGCGCGAGTCTTGCCTGCGCCAGTTGGGGCTTGCAGGATGACATTACGCCCTGCAAGGAGCAACTCGGCCACCTTCTTCTGGAATGGATAGGGTTCCCCCACCTCAGTCATCCCCAAAGTAATCACGATAAGTCTGTTCCAGACCATCTCGCAGCGTGTCGCTGCTCGCAGCCCGATGCGTCGTCCATCCATACATCTCCGCCAGTCGCCGCGACTCTCCCACCAGCGCATCCTGCAACTCCTGCGGAGCCAGCACTTCCACGTCTGCTCCCCAGCCGCGTATCCAGGGCAGCATGTCGGTCGTGTCGGCAATCTGGGCCGACCAGCGCAGCCAGCCAGGTCGCTCCGGGTCGGGCCGTTTCTGCTCAGAGGAATGCCAGCGGGTTTCGTTTACGCGATCCACGACCGACGGGTGGAAGCGCAGGATTACCTGCACCACTTCCTCACCCAAGATGATAGACCAGGAATGCCGCAGAATGTCCAGCCCGGGGAAGTCGGGCGGAATCTGGTACTCCTCAGGGGTGAGACTTGCCCGCTGAATGCGCTCCAACTTGTAGGTGCGGACGGCATTCTGCAAACTACTGTGTCCGATGACGTAGGCGGTGTAGCCGATGGCCGATGGTTCGAGGAGGTAGGGGTAGAGAGTGGTCTGAAATGGTCGAGCGCCACGCGGCGCGTAGGTGATCTCCACGGCACGCCGATACAAGTAGCTCTGGACAACGACGCTAAAGACGCAACTGTAGGTTTCATCTCCGGGACGCTCGGCCAGTTCGCGTGCTGCTTGACGGATCTCCTCGCCCAGACCTACATCGGCTGTCAGGACCTCGGCCAGTTTGTACAGCGCAGTTTCGGCAGCTTCGATGCGCTTGTCCGTCTGCTTTACAAACATGCGCGTTGCCAGGTAGAGTGTCATTGCCTGTTCTGGGCTGAGATCGAGCGGACGTAGGCACATCTGACTCGATGTAAGCGGCAGCCACAATCCAGACTCGCGGTAGACCTGACCGGTATACTCCAAGTCGCGCAAGTAATTGTTGACGCTGCGTCTTTGCAGGCCCAGCATCTCGGCGATTTCGGCCTCTGTGAGCCCCTCCGAGTTGGCACGAACTGTCAACAGAACGCGCTCGACCCGTTCCTGGCGTGTTCTCTCTGTGCGCGGCATATGTGATATGTGATATCCCCCCTGATGGCGCGTCTCATCTTCAGTATAAGGCGCGTCTGGAAAAATACGTTCCAATCGGCCCCTAAGTGACTTGTGTGGAGCCGAGGCGACCATGCCTTGTCAGGCTCGAGAACGATGCAGGGAACAACACCCCGCGTGGACCAATCATACCACCAATTCCCTCATAGGAGAAACTGACTGCTCCTCGTTGAGCAATTTGAGGGACTCTTCACAGGGATTGGCGAAGGCAAATGCGAGCCATTCGTCGCGCTGCTGGGCCAGGTCGTGAAATGCGACGGCGTCCGCACACAGGACATCTCGTGTCACCGCCCGCTCCATCGGGCGACGCTCAGAGCAGTTATGGAAGAGTCAAGAATATGAGACCGGCATGGAACGCGGCGTTGGCTTTGCCCAAGTCGTCGAGTCTGATACAGAAGGACAGGATTGCGCGGCTCTCCTCGCGTGACAGGGCGGGCAGCGTACAGTGGTGGTCCCGAATGCCATAGGTCGGAACTTCGTCCCACAGGCCCTGTGCAACGAGTGCGACGTCGATGAGGCGACAGATTAGGGGGTGATAGAGGTCGTTCTTTCCCAGCTTGGCCCAGAGAAAGCGATGGATCGCCTGCTCGACCACGTGTCGATCACTCCGGGGTGCCCTAGCGTGTCTCGCTCAGCCGCGTGAGAATGTCGTCAGCGCACCGGAGGATCATGTTGGAGATGAAGTTGGCGCCGACCGACTCCGATACGCACCTATTGTAGCACAAAGTTTCAGATATGCCAATGGCGGAACAACCGCGTCGCGGACTGTCACACCAAGAGCCACAGCTCTGTGGCCGCAGCTATGCGCTTGGGAGGAGAGATACTCCCCGTGGTTACTGGGGCTGGCTGGTCGGTGGGCCTGGACAGGCGAAGTCCGTCGAGCGCCAGCGAGTAGATATCCTGGTTGTCCGATGCCGTGTCTCGCTGGAACCGGAGGCCGATGGTTGAGCTACTCCCACCGCTGCGGCGGCCCTCTCACGGTCTGCCCTTCTCAACACATTCTCGGCGTCAAACCGCACGTCTCTGACCCGGTCAGCATTGCCGACTTCCACCCTCGCCTTGCCCACGGTCGCCTCGATCGGGTAGTTCTTGCTCTTTGGCCTGATCCCATTGGAGGAATTCTGAGGGTCCGTGACATCTGAGCCTGTCCTCCGCTTCACGGCGAGGTTCCCCAGACAACAGAACACGCCAGCCCCTGCCCTTCTAGCCGATGGCACTACCTCTCTGTGAGCTCCCAGTGACGCACCAGCTGTACGTCGTCCTTCTTGTTCGACGTCTGGATGGTCTCGTACACGTACCGTGGCATCGTTACTATCTCATCACCTGATGCATGATAGTGAAAGGAACGACGGTTGAGGCCGATGTCGATGTTTCGCAGGATCTTCACATCCGTACGTTGCCGCTCGTTGACGTGCCTGAGCACCTCGATCATAGTGGTCACGCTCTTGCCTTGGGAAGGGGCCAAGGTCACCCTGCAGGTGAGGCAGGCGCTGTCGTCGATCACAGTGCCAATTCGGTCAATGGTGTATCCGCCGGTGGAGGACCTCCCTTCGAGTGACATATGCTTGTCTATCCTGCCGTCGATGCGATCCTCAGCCTCGCAGATCTTCCACCCCGTCGCCCAGCTCGCCCCATAGGTTTCCCCCGGCCAGCGCCCGCACGATATCCAGGCCTGACCGACAAGCACATCCAGCTGAAGGCGCTTAATCCACAGCTGGCGGCCGAGTCGGTTTTCGATCACAAGATGAAGCACGACCAGACCCGTGCCGTGTTCCGGGTCGCGCAGGAAGTAGGAGGTTTCCGGTCGGCACTCGACCTTCATCTGCGTGCCGGTCATCAGAAACCACCTATCTCTGATCCAGGGACCGACCACTGGAAGTAGAGCTAGAATGCCAATCAGATCCTCCATCATGAATCCCCTCCTTTCCCGCGTACCGCATCTGATTGGGATGTCGATGAGCTCGTAGCCACGCCTCTCGAGCAAGTGGGTGACCATCAATGTGCACGCTTTTCGGGACGGATGCCGATCTCATACTCTTCCCCCCCGGTGTGCAGCTCGACCATGTAATGCTCCCGGCCCCCAATCGAGGACAAGGATCATGGCTTTCGGCACGTTATCACTTGCACGACCCCATTCATCCAATTGCTGAACCTCTTCCTGGCAGGAGGGTTCGGCGTCAGGTACTTGTGCGGGTTCTGAAGCACTTCGATGATTGGCTCTCTGCCTTCTCTCAGCCTGCTCACGACGTACACATAATAGGCATCCTGTTCTTGTTCGGCCTTCTTCCACTGATGAGCAGTAAGCTCCCACCCTCCAGCGTTCCCTCTAAAGTGCTTCACCTCTATGAATCGCTTCTCCTCATTTCGAGTCTCTGAGTAGATGTCATATCCAGTTCCCCGCTGCTCGTGTCTATCATCAGGCATCCTACCTTCATCCTCTTCGAATCTCATTGCGAGTTCCAGAGCGATCCCCTCGGCATCTAACCTACCGGCTCGTGTTCTTACCCCTCGATCTCCCTCAAGAGCCAAGGGGAGCGCCTTCCTCAGCGTCACACTCGCTGTGACGGCACTGGGCATGCCGTCAGTGCTTGTGTAGGGGGTACGTTCCTCAATCATGTCGAAAACGAACTCCCGCGGATCAATGAGATCGGACCTTATCACAGCGGGCTCGGAGACGGGGGGTTGCGGCAACTGGCGAGTCCTCTCCGTGGGCTTTGCTTTGTCTTCACTTTTCGGAGCTTCTGTCTCCTGCCTCGGTTCTTCGGAGGAGGCTATCAGTCTTATCTCATCAGACGGTTGTTCGATGAATCTACCGACGCTGTCGATCCCCAGATATCTCAACTTATCTTCTAGCTCTTCTTCGCCTTGGGCGGCAAAAAGCGAGTCCAGAAGCATTAGCACTTCGAGTCCCCCATAGCCAAACAATCTCGACAGCTCTTTGGCGACAGCCGTTGACAACAAGGGGGTCGAACTTGACACATAGAGGCGGTTCTCGTCATAGCTGAAGTAGGCATCCTTTCCGACACCGGTGACAGAAATCGGCGGTCCATCGCCTGCGGCCAGAGACAAATCCAGAACTATGCTGGGCGTCTCGTAGGCCCGCAATCCCTCAATTCGTTCGAAGATTCCTTCTCCGGTCACTTCCCGCAATAGCTCGACTTTGTTCCTCCGTAGATGGGGTTCTATGCACGACAGTCTCTCAACGAGTTGACTGGCGGCATCGCCCTCGATCTCATTCAAGTCACCAAGTCTCTTAGCCACGGAACAGTTCTGGCGTAAGCTCTGGAAGCCACCCACGCGGAGCATGGTCCTGATGTTGCCCCATGCGTACGGAAGGTACAGAGCCGCCACCTTGGCGCCGAAGTAAGTCTTGTATTCTTCGGAGTCATCATAGTAGAGTTCAGATGGAGGCAAGAACTGATCCGTATCCGACAGGAACACTGGCTTGTCCCAACTGATCGTCTCTCCAAGATCCCGCTCTGCTAATTCGTTCATGTACGTGTAGATATCGGGCGCAAGCCTCCTGTTGTAGTCAAGGTCGCCAAGCACGCTCAGATCCTCCAGGGCCTCGAAGCAGCCCTCCAGGAGGGGCTTGTCCGCGACTCCGACTGCTACGAAGAGATCCTTCAACGAAGCACCGTATGCCGGAGAGCCATTGTGCTCAATGTAGCCTCTAAGGGCGCCGAATCTGTCCGAGTGATCGGCCCAGAAGACTTGGCGAGGTTTCCACCACGCCTTGTCTTCTCTTGGCAGATACAGGAGTCCGTCCTCATCGAAGGCATCTCTCAGCTCTTGTAGGGCACGGTCCTTTTCCTCCGGGTCGCTGACGTGGTTCACCTTCTCCCATAGGAAACGGTAAATCACACTCGTTTTCTCAAGCTCATTCCGCGGAGGCTGTGGGTTCATACTCCTATATGCCCGTAAGTGACTGACGACTTCTTCTGTACTGGGCTCAATCCTCAGCCTCAGGTCCTCTAGGAAAGCCTCGCCGCCTTTCAGGGCCGCATAGCTCGCATCGTCTCCTATCAGTAGACGGTTCTCGCTTGTATCCGCGAAGACCTCAGATGGCCTATGGCATCGGCCGTCCTTCCCGGGTACCCAACTCGCGTGTCTCAAGAACTCAAGGAAGGACGAAGTTTCATAGTCGCGATACCTTGATCTGTGATAGAACCACCTGTACCGGCATTCACAGTGCTCTTCTCGATACATCCTCCAGTGTTTGTTCAAAGAATCCCAGAGGACGGTCATTCGCGTGCGGAGGTCTTCTTGCTGATCCAACTCAGAGCAGTGCGCTATGAGTCTCTCCAAATCCTCACTGTAGGAATCACCCAGGACTTCGTGTTCGCCCCTCGGGGAGTTTTCCTTCTCCAGCCAGACGTACCGTCCGTGCCAGTCGTGCCAGGCAAGAGGCGTCCACGCGTCTTTCTTGACTAATCGAGGGGAACTCCAGACGCCCAGGGCTTCAAAGAACTTCAACCAAGTCGGCGCCCCTTTCCGTCTGTGTCCTGGTTGGGTATTCTTCTTTCGCTCCGTCCTTTCTCTGTTCAAGTAGTACGGCGAAAGGAAATGCACGTTGTCGAGCCCTTCGAACAGATCCTCCATGCGCATCCGCTTTCCGTACCGCTTTGAGAAGTAGATCTCGTTCGCACTGTGATACTCGTCCACCTTGTCGCCGTCTTGGTACTTGTACGCCTTCAGCACCAGGTCACTCTTCAGCTCGTCGATTACAGAAGCTGAGAGTCTCTTGTTCCTGATGTCGCTTTCGATAGTCGGCCAATGACTCCTGACATAGTCGACCAGACCATACAACTGCACGTCACTGAGTTCCATGTGGCGGCCCGCAGCAAACTTTGGCAGTATCACGTGTCTGATGATATGTGATTCCGTGAAGTACTTCTTCACTCCCACAGCATCGAGCCAGTCCTTAACCCGTCTTCTCTGCTCTTCGGTGTCGGCATCAGATTCCTTTCGACGGGCAATCGTGGATTCCTGAAAGAAAGGGTGAAGGAAAACGACATCCCGTTCTTTGATCAACTGGGGAACTCCTGACAGGTCAATCCTCTGATAGTAACAGATGAGCCTGCCAGGGTATCTAGGATCCTTCAGAGGTACCAGTCCGTTCTCATGGGTCAGTATGAAGTTGGCACTCCCGAGTCTAGCAAAGAGTGTCTCATCGTCCTCATCCAGGTTTTCAGGGTCGAACTCCGTTCTGAGGTAGTCGTAGAGATTGAGGAACCACTCTTTGCGCTTGTTCCGGTGTTCCTTGTCTCGATGGAGGAAATCGACTACTTCGGTAACTCCAATGCGCGTTGCTCCAAGTTCAAATAGCACCTTCTCAGCCCTTGTGTGGCTATGCGGTTCAGAGAGGCCATCGTGTATGAAGAACACGTCCTTCTGTAGGAGTGATCTCAAGTCGCTCTCAGCGAAAACCGACCTCAACCTGTCATTATCTGGGATCACGCAGTGTTGGGGTTCCACCCAAGACACCATGGTCCTCGCCACTTCCTTTTCTCTAAGCCCTTCAATCAGTGTGTGGTAGAGCTCCATTATGAGATCATCCTGTATCTCTGCGGAGAGCGGGACAAACTCATATAGCGAGTCGGAGAACTCTGGATCCGCCTTGATTGCGTCAATAGCCTCTGCTGCCAGCCGACCTAGCTCCCTCATGAGCCAAACATTCCACGGGTGGTCAGAGACGTTCTCCCTCCCAACGGTGGGCAGGAAATCTGCCTGGATAAGGAACGGCAAGTCGGTCCTTCTCTTTGTGGGCAGGTAGCAATAGACGACTCCGGTTCTTCTCACCGAATCCCTTACAGCCGCGTCGATAGGCAATAGGATGCTTATCCTTGTCTCCGAAAGGCCCTCTTTTTCTTCGGGTACGATTGCGTCATCACCCACCCGTATGGTGCGCTCGAAGACCCTCCATCTTGTTCCTTGTTCATCCCGAGAGTCCCGTATGCATATGGTCGAATCTCCTTCCGGGGTCTTGTTGAGTGTCCACTCGCTGCCACTGACGGTGTCAACGAATTCCAGTTTCTGAAGATGCTCCAAGAAGAGCAGTATCTTGTCATCCAACCTATTGAAGCTGTCGATCAACTCCTGCCGTGATGGCGAATCGGAAGACAAAGGAAGGACGAAGATTGCCCCTTTGCCCGGCGAGTAGTATCTTTCCAGCGTCTCCGGGATGGAGGTTCTTGGCTTTGGGTAGATGTAGTCTACTATCTCGAAATTGAACCCATTGGATATCACTTGCGGCCTTCTCGTTATGTTAAAAACCGATTTGAAGCCAATTCCAAAGAAGCCGATCTTGTTCTTCTTCTTCCGAAGCATGACGGAACAGATTCCCCAGACATCTTGTTCATGGAAGGGGGCTCCGTCATTCACTATGGCGACTTTGTCGTCATCAAAAATGAAGACGACGGACGAGGAATTCTCATCTTCGGCATTCTGGATGAGTTCAAGTGCATAGTGGATCTTCTCGCCGTACAGGCTCTGACTGGTGAGGTGCAGGAGATTGTCCCGGTCGTCCGATTTCTCCCGAGCCTTCTCAGCAAAGATCCTGTTGACTAGTGCGGAATCCCAATCTCTCATGGCGTCTCCTGGGTGACCGGCCCACGGAAGGGTAACGCTGGCTCGTAGGGGACTCAAGAACTCCCGACAAGGCGCTACAAGGATACGATCTGTACCTCTTCGAACCCTATGCTATGGTTCCTCCCGACCACGGCCTCGCCCAACGCCACAATCTGCCCCTCGCCATCTGCGACGCGCCAGCGATCGCGACCAATGGGTTCCGGCTGGTAGGCGATCGTCCTAATGCCGCGAAGATCTCCTGAGTCACTCGTTGAATCTCTTGCATCGCTTGTAGAACTTGTCCAAGTCCTCGCTGCCAAACTCTGCAAGCACCTCCTCCCATGTGTGGAAATGGATTTGCAGGACGTCCAGAACATCCGTCCACCCTCTGGCAAACCGTTCGACTACGTCGCCAGGCTCACGCGTCTCGAGGAAACCCTGCAGTCTCTTGGTGATCTGCTTCTCGACGTAGTCCTTGGTGTAGAGACTGGGGTCGATACGCTGCTTGTCTTCGGCATACAAAACAGCGAGATGTGCGGCATAGCTTCCTCTTGGGTTCGCAAGTAGTATCGAGTTGATCAGGCACGCTGCCGTGCGGGATACCTGATCGTACCAGGGCGCGTTTGTGACACCGCGGGCGATCGGGGCGTAGAGCTTTGCCTCAAATGCGGCGATGTACCTGAAGTCGGACTTCAGCACAATGCCTGACTTGGTGTCAGTGATCGAGAAGTCACCAACGATGCCGTCTACGTGTGTATGAGACTCGGCCAGCTTGTCTCCTCTGGAACGTGCCTTGAAAGGTGTATACAGTTGACCCTCGGAGTAGACTGTGACACCGTCTGGGAACGGTAGGAATCCCAACTGAGACCCTCCGGAAGCAGCGAGCCACTCCCTGAGCACCAATCTCAGCAGCCAACCTTCGTTGAAGATGAGCGTCTCGGGAAAAAGGCACTTGAGTGCTTCCGTGTTCACGAGGCCAGCTTCATAGACCCCCAGCAGTTGCTTCAACATCGTTCGATTCCTCCTATCAGCCATCAGTATTCCCGATCAGCACACTGAACTCTTGGAGATCCCAGCTAGGAGCTAGGCAGGCCGACGAAGAAGCGCGGAAGACGTTCGACAGCAGGCAGGTTCTCCTCCTCTCGTGCACCCTCGCCAATTGATGACATCCAGGACGAGGGATGTGTCTCAGACGATCATCGAAGTAGAGGCGAAGTCAGTACATGATAGCACATGTGGGTACACGGGGCAAGCGAGGTTGCCGAGAGCAGGACGAGGGCCGGGACGGCCGCGGCACAAGGGTTGCTCAGAAGTT
>Ga0307378_10004219_pt1 | contig 20673 bp, 16 predicted proteins | sample UN1MG_FD_202238 | JGI IMG/M metagenome (GOLD analysis project Ga0307378, IMG submission 202238) | Soil microbial communities from Risofladan, Vaasa, Finland - UN-1 | ecosystem: Environmental > Terrestrial > Soil > Coastal area > Acid sulfate soil | place: Finland: Risofladan, Vaasa | collected... | reverse complement strand
GCAGGCCGAGGCAGACCATCCGCGAGGCCCCGCGGTGGATCGCCAGCGCCGCCGCCATCAGGCCGATCGGACCGGGGCCGACCAGGCACACCCGCTCGCCCATCTGGATGTCGGCGGTCTTGACCACGTCGTACGCGACGCCGGCGGGTTCCGTCAGGCTCGCGACCTCCGGCGTCAGGCCCTCGTAGGGCACCACGCCGCACGCCGGCGCGATCATGAAGTCGCTGAACCCCATGGCCGGCTCTTTCCAGAAATGCGGGGCCCCGCCCTGGCAGAGGTCCACGCGGCCCGTGCGGCAGACGTCGCACCGGCCGCAGAAACTCGACGACTCCAGGACCACCGTCTGCCCTGCTTTGAGGCCCTCGACGCCGGCGCCGAGGCGCTCGACGACCCCGGCGACCTCGTGGCCGAAGGGGTGCCACTGGCGCGCCTTCTCCGCCGCGTCCGTCACGTCCGTCCCGCACACGCCGCACGCCTCCACGCGCACGAGGACGTGCCCCGGCGGCGGCGCATCCGGCAGGTCGATCGGGCGGATCTCGAACTGCCACGGCGCCTTGACGTACGCACTTCGCGTCTTCATGGGCTTCTCCGGCAAACCTGTTTCGGTTCCCGGAATCTTATCGCGGCGGACGGACGATTGCAAGCGCCTGTGCGGCGGGTCTTGCACCGCGCCTCTTGCTGCCGGCCGCTTTCGGGTTAGAATGTCACGATGGACCTGAGCCACATTCGCAACTTCAGCATCATCGCCCACATTGACCACGGCAAGAGCAGCCTGGCCGACCGGATTCTGCTCCGGACCGGCGCCATCGCCCAACGCGACTTCCGCGACCAGATCCTCGACACGATGGACCTGGAACGCGAGCGCGGCATCACGATCAAGGCCTCCGCCGTCACGGTGGACTTCGAGCACAAGGGCCAGGCCTACATGCTGAACCTCATTGATACCCCCGGCCACGTGGACTTCCATTACGAGGTCAGCCGCGCCCTGACGGCCTGCGAGGGGGCCCTCCTCGTGGTGGACGCCTCGCAGGGCGTCGAGGCCCAGACGGTGGCCAACGCCTACCTGGCCCAGCGGTCGAAACTGGCCCTCGTCCCGGTCATCAACAAGATTGACCTGCCGGCCGCACGCCCCGAAGACACCGCCATGGAGGTCGAACATCTCCTGGGCACCGCCGCCGAGGATTGCATCTTCACCTCGGCCAAGACGGGCGCCGGCATCGAGGAGATGCTGGCGGCCGTGGTCGAACGGTTGCCCCCGCCGCGCGGCGACCCGGATGCCCCGACGCGGGCCCTCATCTTCGACTCGACCTACGACGAGTACCGCGGCGTGATCGTCTATGTGCGGGTCTTCGACGGCCGCCTCGCGCCCGGCGACCGCGTCCGCACGATGGGGGCCGGCGACATTTACCAGATCATCGAGGTCGGCAAGTTCCGGCCCAAGGCGACGCCCGTCGAAAGCCTCTCGGCCGGAGAGGTCGGGTACCTCTTCGCCAACATCCGCTCCGTGTCGGCCGTTCACGTCGGCGACACCGTGACCCTGGCGTCGCGGCCGGCTGTGGTCGCCTTGCCGGGCTACCGCGCCCCGCAGCACATGGTCTTTTCGGACTTTTATCCGGGTCCCGAAACGCAATTTCCGGAGATGCGCGAGGCCCTCGGCAAACTCCAACTGAACGACGCCTCGCTCCTCTTTCAGCCGACCGCCAGCGAGGCCCTCGGCTTCGGGTTCCGCTGCGGATTCCTCGGCATGCTCCACATGGAGATCGTCCAGGAGCGCCTGGAGCGCGAGCACGGCGTGGACGTGGTCCAGACCGCGCCGACCGTGCCGTACCAGGTGGCGCGGAAAACGGGCGACGTCGTCGAGGTGGACTCGGCGGGCGAACTGCCCGACCCGAGCCAGATCGAGGAGATCCGCGAACCGGTGGCCCGCGTCAACCTGATCGTTCCGGCCGACTCGATCGGCGCCGTCATGGCCCTGGCCGAGGAACGCCGCGCCACCTACGTCAAAACCGAGTACCTCTCGGCCGACCGCGCGATCCTCTCCTACGATTTCCCCCTGGCCGAGATCATCTACGGGTTCTACGACAAACTGAAGAGAGTCTCGCGCGGCTACGGCACCATGGATTACGAGGTCACGGGCTTCAAGGCCGACGACCTCGTCAAGGTGGACATCCTCGTGCACGGGCAGAAGGTCGAGGCCCTGTCGTTCATCGCCCACCGCACGAAGGCGGAATACCGCGGCCGCGCGGTCCTCCAGCGGCTGCGCAAAGAGATCCGCCGCCATCAGTTTGAGGTGCCCCTCCAGGCCGCCATCGGCAGCCGCATCGTGGCCCGCGAGACCATCAAGGCCTACCGCAAGGACATCATCGAGGGCATGTCCGGCGGCGACGTCACCCGCAAGCAGAAACTCCTGAAGAAGCAGAAGAAGGGCAAGAAGCGGATGAAGATGGTCGGCAACGTCGAAATCCCCCAGAAAGCCTTCATGGCGGTGCTGGAAGGTGAATAGGCGCACCGCGCTGCCGTTCCAGACCTTCCGCCAACGGCCCGTCGCCCGGCGGGCTGCCTACCGGAAGCAATGATTTTCGTTGAAGGTATGCAGGTATTACAGGACAATGCCTGTCGTGCTGGAAGCCTCAAGAAGGAGGCGCTCGCCATGAAGAGGCCGCCGACCGTGTCGCGATTGGCTGTCGCGGCCCTGGCCGCGGTGAAGGCGTTCGCGGCCCGGTACAGCAAGGCGTTCCCGGCGGCGTGCGGTGTGCTCGCCAAGGACCTGGCGGACTGCCTGACGTTCTACCGGTTCCCGGCGGAACACTGGCGTCGCCTTCGAACCTCGAACGTCATCGAACGGGCGTTCCGCGAGGTGCGGCGGCGGACGAACGTGGTGGGCCGGTTCCCCGGCGAGGCGGCGGCGCTCGTGCTGATCTGGGCGACCCTCGAACAGGACCGCCTGGTGTGGCGCGGGGTTCAGATGGACGCCGACCTGCGTCTGCGGATCGTCGAGGCCGCCCAGGCGGCGTCATCCGTAAGCATCGACGTTTCGGCACTTGACAGGTACTTGGAAGCGGCTTTGAGTCACGTCAGGTCCGCCAGGAAGGCGGGCCGAATTGGGCTTCGGATACAGGTCGCGCCGAACCCCAATTTCCACCCACTTTCGGGACGCGGCCGAAACTGTCCAGCGCATGTGGACAAGCTAAAGGAGGCATCTATGGGCATCGTCACGTTGACAGGCGCATCCCGCTCCTTTGCCGCCGACCGGCCGCGCACCGGCCTGACCGCCGGCACGCAGTACCGGTACCAGGTTGCCGCCGTGAACCCGGCCAACCTCATGGGCGACAGGTCGGCAGTCGCCACCCTCACGGCCGGCGCCGGCCCCGCAGCCAAGACCCCGAAGGCAGCGGGACAGCCCGCGACCCGCCCATGAAGGACCTCGACGCCTGCCGCATCGCCCACCCCTCCCCCACGGGGCTGGTGGCCTACCGCCGCCAATTCGCCTTGGCGGCCGTCCCCGCCTCGGCCACCGTCGCCTTGGCTGCGCCGTACTTCATGCTCTGGATCAACGGCGAACTGGTGACCTCGGGCCCGGTGCGCGCGGGGCGCGGCCTTGCGCCGGAGTACGGCGTGGTGGAGGTGGCCAGGTACCTGCGTTCGGGCGACAACGTGATCGCGCTGGTCGCCTATCACGACGCGCCGGTCGCGCTGCGCCTCGACTGCCGGGGCCTGAGCCTGGCCACCGACACCACCTGGCGATGCAATGACAACACCCGCTTCAAGGCCTCGTTCTTCGCCGTCCGGCACGATGCGAGCGGCGAGGACGGCGAATGGCTCCTGCCCGGCTACGACGACCGCCGCTGGACCCAGGCCGTGGCCAGGCCGCCGGGGAACATCCCCCGCCTCCGCTCCATGCCCTTCGTGCGCATCACCGATCCCGGGCCCTGCCGCATCGCCGGGGCCACGCCCATCCCCCTGCCGCTGGCCAGCCCCCTCGTCCTCGATGCTGGGGCGCTCCTTAAGGTGGAGATCCCGCGCAGCATGTACGGCAACTGCATGGTCGAGATCGAGGCCGATGCCCCCGCCGAGGTGACGGTGCTCGGCAAGACCCTCGTGGCCCGCCCCGGCCGGCAGCGCTTCGCCACCTATGGCTACCAGGTCATGTACTCGCCCGTGTCGGCGTTCGCCGTCATCTCGGGACGCGTGCGGCTGGTGTCGCTGCGCCTCGGCAACGTGCGTTATCCCTTCGACCGCCCCGCGCGCTTCGCCTGTACCGGCAATGGCGGCGAGATGCTCACGCGGTTGTGGGACGTATGCACCTGGGGCGTGATGCAGTGTACCCCCGATGCGTACGTGGATGGCTCGCGGGAATGCAGCGAATGGATGGGAGATGCCGCGATCGTGCATTGGCCGGTCACGCGGATCGCTTTCGCCGGCCCAGGCGATCCCGGCGCCGCCGGCCCGCGCTGGGCCGATCCCCGCCCGCTGCGCAACATCCTCCGCCACGTGGCCTCGGCACAGATGGCCGACGGCCGCCTCCCCGCCAATTATCCGCCCAATAGCGACATCCATGGCTACATCGAGGATTACGCGACTCGCTGGATCGGCTGCCTGCGCTCCTACCTCGACAGCACGGGCGACCTTGACCTGGTGCAGGAACTGTGGCCGGTGGCCGAGCGTCAGCTCAAGTGGTTCATCGACCGCATCCAGCCCAGCGGTCTGGTGCTGGCGCGCGAGTTCATGGAACGCGACAACCCGGTGGCCTACCAGACTTGCGAGGGCGCGACCGTCAACGCCTTCGTGTACATGGCCTTGCTCGACGGCGCCGCGCTGTGCGAGGCGCGCGGCGACAACGCCGGCGCCATGCGTCTGCGCGACCTTGCTGGAAAACTTGCCGCCGCCTTCGACCGCGTGCTGTGGGACGGCACCGCTTACCGCGCCGCCCCGGGTAAACCGCCAACGATACATGCTGTGGTCATGGCCCTGGAAGCGGGGCTGGTGCCGGCGGAGCGGCTGGCTGCCGCGCGCGCCTACCTGGTGGCCAACGCTCCGGGTTCGGTGCGGGGGTGGCCGCCGTCGTTCCACTACCTGTGGCGCCAGCTCTACCGCTGCGACAGCGAGGTCGCCGACCGCATGGTGCTCGATCAGATGCGTGAACGCTGCGCGCGGATGGCCTCTGATCCGTGCGGCATGACTGGCGAGGGATTCGAGCCCGGCTTCCACGTCTACGGCGCGGTGCCGGCGGCCCTGCTCACCGGCTTCGTCCTCGGCGTGCGGGTGGAGGAGCCGGTTGCGCGCGGACGCATCGTCATCGAGCCGCGCCTGGCCGATCTGGACAGCGTGGAAGGCGCCGCCGTCACCGAGTTCGGCCTGGTGCCGACGTCGTGGCGACGCACGGCGGACCGCCGGGCGCTGGACTTCACCTGCACGGTTCCAGCAGGGGTGCGAGCGGCCCTCTCCCTGCCCATGGTCGCCGCCGCGGCCTCGGTGGTGGTCGACGGCCGCGAGATCGTGCACGCTGGCGTGGCGGTGGCTCCGGGCGTCACCCTACGCGGACGCTTCGCCATCCTGGAGGTCGGTCCCGGCGCCCACAGCGGCCGCATCGGCGCTCAGGACCACCGTCCCGAAGCGCGGTGACATCAACCGCGATGGCGTGGTCGATGGTTCCGACCGGCCCAACCCCAGAACCTGGCGTCGTACCTCCGGAAACCCGAGGTCCGCGCCCGCTCGCCGGTGGCGGTGGTCGCCCCGCCGCCGGTGATGCGGAGCCTGGTCCTCCTGGCGGCCGAGGCGCAGGTCACGGACTCGCTCGTGGTCGTGCTGGCGGTCGGGGAGGGCGTCTATCACGGCGTCCTCGACATCGCTCAGACGGCCGCGCTCCTCCGGGAGAAGTACGCGTCGCTCGCGCCGAGCGCGGAGGTGGTGCGCGAGATCGAGCGAATCGCGGCGATGACGGCCGAGGAACGGGCGGCGTTCTGGACGGCCCGGTTCGCCCGGTGCACCCGGTGTTACGCCTGCCGCGCGGCCTGTCCTCTCTGCTACTGCACCCGGTGCATCGTCGAGAAGAACGTGCCGCAGTGGATCTCCAGCGCCGGATACCGCGTCGTCGCGCCCGTCCGCGACGAGGACGCCGTGCGCCTCCAGGTCTGGTCGCCCGGCTCGCCAGGGCGACGCCGTGGCAAGCCCGGGGCCGCCATCGACCCCGCGACGGCCCCGTCTTCTCCCTCGAACAACTCCGCGCCATGGAAACGGCGGATATGTAACCGTCGCAGGCGGCGGGCGCCGAAGTGGCGCCTCCCCGCGTGCGTGCCAGGTTCCCCTACGGTTTATATTTCGGATTGTCAATGTGAACCGTGCGGCCGACGAGGTGGAGCCGGCCTGCGGCATAGAGACGGATCGCTTCGGGGTACGCGATGCATTCCTCCGCGAACACCCGCGCCGCAAGCGCCTCCGGCGTGTCCTCGGCGTGGACCGGAACGCACCGCTGGAGGATGATCGGACCCTCATCGTAGGCGTTATCCACGAAATGGACCGTGCACCCGGAGACCTTGCACCCGCGCGCGAGGACCGCCTCGTGGACGTGGTGGCCGTACATCCCCTTGCCGCCGAACGAGGGCAGGAGCGCCGGGTGAATGTTCATCACGCGGCCGAGGTACCGGTCCGGGATGATCCAGTACGAGAGAAAGCCCGCGAGGCACACGAGGTCCACGCGCGATTCATCGAGGAGGCGCGCCATCGCGTCGCTATACGCCTGGACGGTGGGGAACTCTTTCGGCCTGACGAGGTGCGTCGGGAGGCCTGCCGCCTTGGCGATTTCGATGCCGCGGATTTTTTCGCGCGAGGCGATTGTCAGGACGACCTCGGCCGCGAGTTTCCCATCGCGGATTTCGCCGAGGATGTTTTCGAGCGTCCGCCCCCCGCCGCTTAATAGGATGCCGAGTCGAATCGCCTTGGCCATGTGTAACCTTTTTCTTATCCCCTCTCCCTTGATGGGAGAGGGAAAGGGTGAGGGTGATCCTCTGCCCCCTCACCCCCGCCCTCTCCCGCCAGGGGAGAGGGAGAACATGGGGATTGTTCTCAGAGGTTACGTTCTTTGCGTGCGGGAATCAAGCGTCCTGCGGCGGCTGCCGTTCATTCTGCATTCTGCAATCTGCAATCTACAATCTGCAATAAGACCGCCCGCTCCCTTACGGTCGCGGCTCGGATGTGCGATTACGGCACGATCTCGGTTCCCACGCCGCGGTCGGTGTAAATCTCCAAGAGAAGCGAGTGGGGCACGCGGCCGGAGACGATGTGGCATTTCTTGACGCCGCCTTTGAGGGCCTCCAGGAGCGTCCGGACCTTCGGGATCATGCCGCCGGAGATGACGCCTTCGGCCAGCAGCCGCTCGGCGTCCGGCTCGGAGATGTGCGAAAGGAGGCTCGCCTGGTCGTCCGGCCGCGCGCGGATGCCGTGGGTGTCGGAGACGTTGACGAGTTTTTCAGCGCCCATGGCCCGGGCGACGGCCGAAGCCGCCTCGTCGGCGTTGCAGTTGAACTTTTGTGGCACAGTCGCCCCGACTGTGCCGGCCGAGGGCGGCCGGTCCACAGCGCAGGCGATCGGCGCGATCACCGGGATCGTCCCGAGGTCGCACAGGCCGCGGAGGAGGAGCGAATCCACCGAGACGACTTTGCCGACGAGGCCGAGGTCTTCTTCTCCTGGCGCGGCGAGCGGCACGGCCTTAAGCGCGCAGCGGCCCTTGGAGGTCAGGCTCTCGGCCTTGGCGCCGGCCTCTTCGAGGAGGCGGACGATGTCGCGGTTGATGACGGTCGCGAGGACGTCCTCGACGATCCTGAGTTCCTCCGGGCCGGTGTAGCGGAGGCCGCCGACGAATCGGGCCTCGAGGCCCGCGTCTTCCATGGCCCGCGTGATGGCCTTGCCGCCGCCGTGGACGACCACGGGGTCAATGTCCACGGCCCGCATGAAGGCGATGTCGGTGCAGACGGCCTTCAGGTCCTCCGGCGCGTCCATGAACGAGCCGCCGAGTTTGACGACGATGGTCTTGCCGCGAAAGCGCCGGATGTAGGGCAGGGCCTCGATCAGGACGGCCGCTTTGACGATGGCTTCTTCCATGTTCGGCCTATCTCCCGGCACAGTGCTACCCGACGCTTCCGCGTCGGGCTCACGTATTGGCGCTCATCGTAGCGGTCGGCGGCGGCGCGTCAAGTGTTCGCGCGGCGACAGGCGGGCCGCCGCACGCCGCGGCCTGCGGGTCAGCGGTCGCGCCACAGGCCCTCGCGCGACGAGTGGCCGTGGCCCCGGTACAAGTGCCTGTTCTGAAGGCGGTGGTGGACCTCGCGTACGGCCACCTCGGCCGACGCTTCGAGCGTCTCGCGCCCGAAGGCGGCCGTGGCCTCCTGGGGCGGCATAGAGCCCATGACGCCGACCGGTTTGGTCCCCTTCGGCGGCAGCAGGCCGAGGTCCACCCGGTCCGGGTGCAGCGCCAGCAGGTGCGACGTTTCCCATCCGGCGGCATGGTCGCCGCCCTGCGGGTGCGTGTCGCGCAGGAGAAGATAGTCGAGCATGGCCCACACGAGCAGGCCCTGGCGTTTGCTGTAGTGCCGCTGGTTGAAGAGGTGCGCCGCCGCGAGGGCGTGGTCAATGAGCGGGTAGTGGCCCGCCACGAGCACGCCGACCTCGAACCCGAGGCTCTCGGCCTCCGCCAGGATGTGCAGGAGCAGCCGCTGGTAATTCAGCACCTGCTCGGTGGCGGAGAACGGCTGGCGATCCGGGAGGAAGTTGTCGGGCGAGAGGCCCATGGCCTCGGCGATCTGGTCCCGATCTTCGGCCCCCGATTCCATGAGCGACTCCGAGCGGCTCTCGCCGTAGTAGAGGGGCGGGAAGACCAGCCCGCCGCCCTTCCGGGCGCAGAGGATGGCCAGGCCCTCCGCCTGGAGCGTATCGGCCCCGACCGGGTTATGAACGCCGTGCCATTCCAATGTGCCGATGGGAATGTAGACCACGGGGCACGCCCTGCGGCGCTGGACGATCTCGCCCGGCCGCAACATCTGGTAGCGGACTTCGTCGGTCATCCTGCGGGCTCCTTCCAGAAGTTGGAAACGGTCTCCAGGCGGCGGACGGACCGCGCGTCCCCCAAGGCCCGTCCGTGCTCACGGTTTGGGCGGCACCAGGGGCCGGAGTTGGTCAATCAGGGACGGGATGCTCCCGGAGATGATCTGCCAAACGCGCTCGTGCTGAATGTCGCCGTACTCGTGGGCCAAGAGGTTGCGTAGTCCCACGATCCGGCGCCACGGAACCTCCGGATGGGCCTCCTTGAACTCCTGCGACACGCGCCGCGCCGCCGAGGATTTCCAGTTGCCGCTCCACGGCGGAGCGGATCATCGGGTGGCGCGCGTACTGTTCGAACGTAACCCCTGCGGCGAACTGCCTGATGGACGCGGCCGCATCCTGCATGTCCCACAGGTAGGCCGGGTCGCGCGTATCAGGCGGCATAGATGACCTCTCGAGTCCGCAGGATCTCGGCGCGGCGGAAAGGGTTGCGCAGACCTTCGGCCTCGACCAAGTGAACCTGGCGCCCGAACAGGACAGCCAGTTCGTCCTGCATGTCCACCAGGTCAAACAGGCTCCACGCGGCCCCCTCCTGGAACCGCACCAGAACGTCCACGTCGCTTTCGGGACCGAAGTCTTCCCTCAAGGCGGACCCGAAAAGGGAGAACTCGGCCACCTTCCACCGGCGGCAAAAGGCCTCGATCTGTTCGTGCGGAATCGTCTGCATGGGGGCCACCTTGAAGCATTTCTCGAATCGTCGCTCAAGATACCACGGGGCGAATGTGGCAACAAGTTCTTTCCACAGGGCATGTCCCCTCACCCCACGACGTTGTACTCGCGGACCTCGAAGGCGACGCCCAGGTCCTCTTCGGCCAGGCGGCGGACGGCCGCAAGGTCCAGGCCCGGCACGGCCACGGCCGTGGCGCGGACCTGGGGGATGCGGCCCTTGGCGGCTCGCACGAAGTCGCAGACCGCTGCAAAGGCGTTCGGCAGGGTCGGCCGGCACAGCCGCTCATAGACGGCGGCGTCGGCGGCGTCGAGACTGACGCTCAGGGCGTCCACGAGGCCCATGAGTTCCGGGATGATGTCGCGGCCGTTAATGGCCGAGCCTTGGCCGTTCGTGTTGAGGCGGATGCGCCGGCCGGGCCACCGCTCCTTCGCGGCGCGGGCCACGTCCTTGACCACGTCCAGCCGTAGCGTGGGTTCGCCGAAACCGCAGAAGACGATCTCGTCGAACCGTTCGGGGCCGGCGGCGGCGATGGCCTGGAGGATTTCCTCGGCGGTCGGTTCGCGCGCGAGCACGAGGTCGTGACCCTTCACGACGAAGTCGCCGCCGGAGCGCGGGCAGAACGTGCACCGGTTCGAGCAGCGGTTCGTGAGGTTGACGTAGAGGCCGCGGCGGATCGGATAGACGAGGCACGGCCCGCCGCCCTTCAAGGGGAGGCCGAAGAGGTGCGAGGCATTGCGCGTCGTCATCCGCCGCACGTCGTCCTCCGCGAGGCCCCACAGGTCCGCCAGAAACCGGATGACGTGGACCACGTGGGCCGGCTCGTTCACCTTGCCCCTGAGGGGCACCGGCGCACAGTACGGCGCATCGGTCTCGACGAGGACGCGCTCCACGGGGACTCGCCTGGCGGCCTCGCGGACCAGAGGGGCGTTCCTGAAGGTCACGACACCCGAAAAGGAAATATAGAAGCCCCGCGCGAGCATGTCCAGGGCGAACTCCGGACCGCCCGTGAAGCAGTGGAGTACGCCGCGCGGCATGAGGCCGGCAGCGGCCTCGTCGAGCGCGGCCAGGGTCTCGCGGGCGGCATCGCGCGAGTGGATGACGAGCGGCAGATCGCGATCGCGCGCCAGGCGAATCGCCCGCCCGAAGACCGTGGCTTGCACGTCCGGCGGCGACCGATTGGAATGGAAGTCCAGGCCGAACTCGCCCAGGGCGACCACCTTCGGACGCCCCGCGAGTTCTTCGAGCGCCGACCAGTCGGCCTCGGTGACCTCGGCGGCGATGTGCGGGTGCAGCCCGACGGCGGCGTAGAGCATCGGCTCGCCGGCCACGAGGTCCACGACTCGCCGGTTCCCGGCCGCATCAGTCCCGATCGTGATGATGGCCGCGAGGCCCGCCGCCCGCGCGCGGTCGAGGACGCCCGGCAGGTCGCCCGCCAGGGGGTCGAAGTGCACGTGCGCGTGCGTGTCAACGCAAAGTTCCATAACTACCGTCCAGGGTCCAAAGTTCAAAGTCAACGACAGCGCGCCGCGCAAGCGCGGCGGCTAAACATCGGGCCAGCGTTCGGCCCGCACTTGAGCGCGGCGGCTAAATATCAGGCCAGCGTTCGGCCCGAGGCGTCGAAGGCGCCCGGATAATGCCGGACCTCGGGCCGGCGGCGGTCCTCGCCGTCAAAGCGGACCACCACGACGTCGAACCGGATGGTCGGGTCCGAGCCCGCGTGCTGCTTCATAAAACAATGGGCGGCGCGGATGACCTTGCGGCGCTTCGCCACCGTGACGGTCTCTTCGAGCGCGACGTGCGGATTCTCGCCCTCCTCGAGCGCGCGGCTGCGGACCTCGACGAAGCAGAGCGTCCCCGCGCGCGTCTCCTGGGCCACCAGGTCCACCTCGCCCTGCGGATAGCGGACGTTCCGGGCCAGGATGCGAAAGCCGCGCCGGCGGAGGAACCGCGCGGCGGCCCGTTCGCCCTCGTCGCCGGTCTTCTGTTTCGCCGTACGTTTGGCCGGCTTACGCCGCAGGAATCCGAAGAGGTCCAACATGGCCGCTCCTCGCCGGCGCTCGGCGATTTCGGGAGCGCCGACCCTCCGATTCTAGCCGCACGCCGCAGGCCACGCAAGCCGTGGGATGCGTGCCATGCTTGCGCGCTGTTGCGAAAGCACCTGTTTAGAGCGGTTTAACTTTGCGTGTTTGCGCGGCGGGTCTCTGACCTGCCGCGCTGGAAGCGGGTTTGTTTTCTTGCGTGGTGGGTCGGAGACCCACCGCGCCCTTTTTCGTGGAACGTTCGAGCCTATTCAGGGTCTAATAGGCCGCGTATAGGGTATTAGACAAGGAGCCGACATGAGAAAGGGACTTTGGCTATGCGACTTGCTTCTTCTTGCAGTTTGTGTAACTGGTTGCTCGGCGACAGATACAGACTCGCCTGCAACCCAGCCTGAAGGAAAGCCCTTATCCCAACCCACAAGTAAGCCCGATGGAGAGCCGGTCATCGCCCTCTGGAATGACGGAGTGCACATGGCGAACATCAAACCATTCCTCCTCTTCGCCGCATGGGAGGATGGGACGGTGATCCGGCGGGGCGATGTGGGGAAAACAATGGGTGGGGCCACGTCGATTCATGATTGGTCCGCAAGCAAACTCACGGTCGGTTCGGCGAAACCTTCGGAAGTCTTGGCCCTTCAGGCGGCGATTGCCGAGGCAGGATGCTTCCGTCCGCCCTTGGCGGATGGGTTGCGCTTTATTGATGGTCCCTCGCAAAGCCTCTGCGTTCGATACGGCAAAGCCCATCGGCTCTTGAGCCATCACGGTCCTTCGGACAAGGGGTTGCGGGAATCCATCGAAAAAATGGGACCGACGAGCACACCCTCGCGTGAAGACGCCGAGGCCTTCGCAGCCATGTGGGACAAGATCGCGAATCTCATTGACGCCCTCGCTCCGGCGAACACGGCCGAGTTTCGCGGTCAGCGGGAGTTGAAGCGCCCAGAGCCTTTCGAGGCAACAGATGAGAACAGCGACCCAAGCATCGCGTACTGGGGCATCCCCGAATATAAGGAAAGAAAGGAGCACATCGGAACTCCACGAAGTCTGACCACCATGACAACCGTCCAGGTCGTCACTCGGGAGAAATACCAGATATTGAAACAGGCTGGCAATATCCGCAACGAGGAGCGTCACGGGGATTGGCTCTACTTCGCCTTATCGGGCATCGCACAGATTCCCAACGATACGGCGTACATGGAAGTGATTACTCGGTACAAGGTGCGGATGGAGGCAGGGCAATAGGACACAGAAAGGCAAAAAGCCCTTGATCGTCGTTGATGGCCGGGAAGGACCGGTGTATGACGCGATTCCGGGTGGACCAACCTTCCGGGCGGACGGGACGCTCGAATATCTGACGGTGAAAGACGGGGTCCTCTTGCGGGTCAAGCAGTTGCCCTGAAGCATGCGCCATCATGCTTTCGCAAAAGCGCGAAAGCATGGCACCCGCCTTTGCCCCCCTTCAGCGGCCGGATTTTGCATTGAAACGCCCTGCGGCGGCGAGTATAGTGAATCCCTCATGCCCGCCTTAGGCGGGCAAGTTGCTCGGTGGGCCCGAAAGGGTGGTCCCGAGACCCTTTCCAAGGCAAGCGCGGGCGTAGCTCAGTGGTAGAGCGTCACGTTGCCAACGTGAATGTCGTGGGTTCAAGCCCCATCGCCCGCTCCACTCGTAGTTGCCCCTGAGCAATAAGAACAGGCTGTAGGCTGGAGGCTGTAGGCTGGAGACTGTAGGAACAGCCAAGAACGGCGTGTCGTGCCTGCAGCCTCAAGCCTCCAGCCTTGTCTTCCGCGATCTTTGCGGTTAACGTTTTTTATAGAGCCTTTAAGAAGGAGTCGCTTCTGTGGAAGTGAAAGTCGAAACCCTGGCCGCCTGCAAGAAGAAACTCTCCATCACCATCCCGCGCGAGGAGATCCAGCAGAAACTGGATGAGCGGTTCCGCGAACTGGAGCGCGAGGCCCAAGTGCCGGGGTTCCGGCCCGGCCGCGCGCCCAGGCGGCTCGTCGAGAAACGGTTCCGCGAGGCCGTCCACGAGGAAGTCCGGACGAAACTCGTCGCCGAATCGCTCGAGAAAGCCTTCGACCAGGAAAAACTCGACGTCATCGGCGATCCCGAGGTGGACCCCGACGCCATCAAGATGCCCGACGACGGGCCGATGACCTTCTCGATCGACCTGGAGGTCCGGCCCGAGTTCGACCTGCCCGACTACGTCGGCATCCCGGTCTCGGTCGCCCGGCCGGTGGTCGGCGAGAAGGACGTGGACCTGGCGCTCGAGCGCCTGCGCGAGTCGCACGGCAAACTCGAAGAGGTCCCGCCCGATGGCCGGGCCCAAGAGGGCGACATCATCACGGGCGACCTCCGCATCCAGTCCGGCGAGACGCTCATCGTGGACCGGCCCGGCGTCCGCCTGCCGGTGGCGGCCATCGCCGTCGAAGGCATCCGCCTCGAGGTCGTCCCGGAGATGCTGAAAGGGGCCAAGGCGGGCCAGACCCAGACCGCCACGATCACCATCCCCGACGATTTCGCCAGGGAAGAACTTCGCGGCAAATCGGCCGAGGTGCGGATCAAGGTCTCCGAGGTCCGCCGCATCGCCCTGCCGACCGACGAGGAAGTCCTGAAGCAGGCCGACTACGAGACCCTGGACGCCTTGCGGGCTTCCGTCCGGCGTCAACTCGACGCCCAGAGCGACAACGCCTTCCGCCAACTCCAGGAGCAGGCCATCGAAGCGTATCTCCTCGAGCGCGTCCCGTTCGACTTGCCCGAGGAACTGACCAAGCGCCACGCCAACAGCCTCCTGCAGCGCCAGCTCATGAACCTCCAGTATCGCGGCGTGCCGGTCGAGGAGATCGAGAAACGCCTCGGCGACATCCAGAGCGCCTCGACGGAGCAGGCCGCCCGCGACCTCAAACTCCACTTCATCCTCGGCCGCATCGCCAAGAAGGAGACCATCGAGTCGACCGACGCCGAGGTGGACGCCCGCCTGCGATTCATCGCCGCCCAGTACGGTCGCCGCGACGACCGCCTCCGCGAAGAGATGGAGGCCAAGGGCACCCTCGACAACCTCCGCGCCCAGATCCGCGACGACAAGGTCATGCGTGTGCTCCTGGAGAAGGCCAGGGTCGAGACGCCGCCGGCCCCGCCGCCGGCCCCGGAACCCGCCGCCGAGGAAAAAACCAAGGCGCCGCACAAGGATAAACCCAAGGCCGAGGCCGAGGATAAACCCAAGGCCCCCAGAAAAAAGAAAACCAAGAAGGGTTCCGGCGACGTCGAAACCACCTGAAAGGATCGCACCGATGCCCCAATCCGCTGAGCATGGCGACCCCGGGCGGATGCTCGTCCGGCCCTACGCCGCCATGATGCACCAGTACCAGCAGCAGCGGTTCCTCACCCTGTCGGACCTGCTCCTGGAGAACCGCATCGTCTTCCTGGAGGGCATCATTGACGACGGCTCCGCCAACACCATCGTTATGAAACTGCTGTACCTTCAGAGCGAGAAGCGGACCCAGGAGATCAGCCTCTACATCAACTCGCCCGGCGGCTACGTATCGAGCACCCTCGCTATCTACGACACGATCCAGTTCCTCGATTCGCCCGTGGCCACCTACGCTATCGGCCTCTGCGCCTCCGGGGCGGCCCTGCTCCTCGCCGGCGGCACGAAGGGCAAACGCTTCGCCCTCCCGCACGCCAAGATCATGCTCCATCAACCGGCCGGCGAGGTGGGCGGCCAGGCCTCCGACATCGCCATCGCCGCCAAGGAAGTCCTCCGCGACAAGGAAACCCTCATCAAGATTTTCACCCAGCACACCGGCCAGGAAAGCGACCGCATCCGCCGCGAGACCGAACGCGACCGCTATTTCTCCGCCCAGGAAGCCAAGGAATACGGTCTCGTGGACGAGGTCCTCGTCCAAGAATCGAAATCGCCGCCCAAACCGGCGACGTGAACCGACGAAAGACTTGGTTAGCCGCCCGCCTTGGCGGGCGCGTTACTTGAGGATAACATGACCGAACGCAACCAACTCATCCCGATCGTCATCGAACAATCCGGCCGCGGCGAACGGGCCTACGACATCTATAGCCGCCTCCTCAAGGACCGCATCATCTTCATCGGCGGCGAGATCGAGGACGACATGGCCAACGTCGTCATCGCCCAACTCCTCTTCCTCCAGAACGACAACGCTGATACAGACATTTCTATCTATATCAACTCCCCCGGCGGCGTCATCACCGCCGGCATGGCCATCTACGACACCATGCAATTCGTCGGATGCACCGTCCGCACCTATTGCCTCGGCCAGGCCGCCAGCATGGGCGCGGTGCTCCTTGCCGCCGGCACGAAGGGCCAGCGCTTCGTCCTCCCCAACTCGCGCATCCTCATCCACCAGCCGATGGGCGGAGCGCGCGGCACGGCCACTGATATTTCCATCCAGGCCGAAGAGATTCTGCGGATGCGCGCGCGCCTGAACGAAATCCTCGCCCACCACACCGGCCAAACCGTCCAGAAAATTGAGGAGGACGTTGACCGCGACCACTTCATGTCCGCCGAAGAGTCCGTCGCCTACGGCCTCGCCGACCAGATCATCCAGAGTTTGCCCAAAAAACCCAAATAACAGTGGTGTCTCTACCGCCCACGCTTAACCGCAACCCCGAAGGGGTGCGCGGCCGTGAGTCTTTGGCTGTCATTCCGAGCGAAGCCGAGGAATCTCGCCCTGGTCGTTCAATCAGCAATGGTCCGTCCGCGCCTTGACGCCACCGCCCCAACGGATATAGTAATTTTCAGCCTTGCTGCGACAGGCCGCGGTTAGCATCGGCCCGGCGTATGAGAAGGCATGGGGGTCAGAGGCGTGACCGACAACAGTTTCTTCGACGAGAGAACCGAGCAGTCGGCCATCAAGGCAGAGATTGTCACGGAATACTTTTGGGTGTGGGCCAAGATCATCGGGCGCACGGTCAGAGGCCGCGGTGACATGATCGCCTACGTTGACCTCTTCGCGGGGCCGGGCCGCTACAACGACGGAACGGCATCCACGCCGCTCCTAGTGCTTCAGAAAGCGATTGAAAATCCTGACCTCTCCCAACTTCTGGTGACCGTCTTCAACGACAAGGACGAGGCGCACTGCCGTGCCCTTAAATCCGCCATCCAGAGTCTGCCGGGTATCGAAAAACTGAAGTACCAACCGACTGTTCGCAATGAGGAAGTCGGCGATGAGATGGCCAAGGTGTTCTCCCGAGTGAAACTCGTGCCCACGCTATTCTTCGTCGATCCGTGTGGCTACAAAGGGTTATCGCGCGAGCTTCTCCATGCCGTAGTCAAGGACTGGGGCTGCGAGTGCATTTTCTTTTTCAACTACAACCGCATCAGCATGGGCCTCAACAATCCGGCCTTTGAGGAGGCAATGAACGCCCTCTTCGGGAAGGTGGCCGCCGACGAACTCCGCGCTAGGCTTGATCCGCTTACGACCCAGGATCGCGAGTTAACCATCGTCGAGGAACTGTGCAAGGTCCTGAACCCAACCGGTGGGCGATATGTCCTGCCGTTCCGTTTCAGGACAGCCAAGGGTACTCGGACAAGTCATCACCTAATTTTCGTTAGTAAGAACTTCCTCGGCTACGATATCATGAAACATGTGATGGCCAAGCGAAGTTCCGCCGCGCAGCAGGATGTGGCATCGTTCGAGTACAACCCTGCCGACCGGCGGTTCCCTTTGCTGTTCGACTTGGCAAGCCCGCTTGAGGAACTCGAAGACATGCTGCTTCGGGGCTTCGCGGGGAAGTCAGTCACCTTCAGGCAATTGTACGAGACGCACAGCGTTGGCAAGCCCTACATTGACTCGAACTACAAGCAGGTGCTGAAGGCTATGGAGGGGAAAGGGCTGGTTACCGCACAGAAGCCAGGCAAAACACGTCGCAAAGGCACCTTTGCCGACGATGTAGTAATTACGTTTTCCAAGAAAGGACCGTGACGATGGGCCTTAATTCAGCCATCGAGTGGACCGAGGCCACCTGGAACCCGGTCACGGGCTGCACGAAGACGAGCGACGGCTGCCGTCATTGCTACGCCGAGCGGATGGCCTTGCGCCTTCAGGGAATGGGGCAGCCCAATTACGCCCGCGGCTTCCAAGTGACACTCCATCCGCGCACCCTGCGGCTGCCTCTTTCGTGGAAGAAACCGCAGATGATCTTCGTGAACTCCATGAGCGACCTCTTTCACGAAGACGTGCCCTTGGACTTCATTCAGAAGGTCTTCGATGCCATGCGCCGCGCCCATTGGCACACGTATCAGATTCTCACCAAGCGGTCGGAGCGGCTGGTGGAACTCGACCCGGTTCTGGCCTGGCCGCCGCATGTCTGGATGGGCGTCACCGTCGAGAGCACTGACTATGCGTATCGCATAGACCACCTGCGGCACATCCACGCCGCCGTCAAGTTCTTGTCACTCGAACCGCTCTTGGGACCGATGCCGAGGTTGAACCTGAAAGGGATCGACTGGGTCGTGGTCGGCGGCGAGTCGGGCACCGGCGCGCGGCCAATGGACCCCAAGTGGGCCATCGAGATTCGGGATCAGTGCGTTAAGGCCGAGGTCCCGTTTTTCTTCAAGCAGTGGGGCGGCGTGAACAAGAAAAAGGCCGGACGATTGCTCGAAGGTCGGACCTGGGACGAAAAGCCGTCGCCGGCCGGCGCCTTTTCGCTTGCGAAGGCCTGACAGAAGCTTATCCCGGACACGTTGCCTGCCTGGTCTTCCGAAAAACGCACGGCCGGACAAGCCGGCCGTGGCACACTCAGTTACCCAGTCACCCAGTCACCTAGTCTCGCCGTTGACGTAAGTCGAATTTCAGAAATGCGACTTACATCAATTGGCAATTGTTCAAAAACGTCAAAAAACGATCAAAAGTGATCAAAACGGGCGCGGTTCGAGTACAGTTTCGTCAAAAAGCGCGCAAAAACGACGCGCCCAGTTTAACATTTTCGCCTCCAAACCCCATTGGAGCTATCAGGAAGGCCGATCGGCACCCAAAAAAGCGCGCCAAAACGCACTTTTTACGGTGGATAAAAACGTAAGTCATCGTAAGTGTGCGCGACTTATGATCGCCGCCTGCGTTTTCCGGTCCAAAGGCATCACGAGCCCTTTGCGCCGGCCGCAACGCTCGGTATGATACCCGCTACGAACGTGCTGCGAGGACCTGAAGCATGGCGACCGAGCCCGAAGGCGAAAACCTGGAGCCGCTGGCCGAGGAGGTGGTCGAACTCCTCGCCCTCGCCAAGAGCGGCAAGGCCGAGCGCCTCGAAGCCGCATGGATGGCCGCCGTCGAGAACCCCGACCGGAAGATCGAAGAATTCCTGATGGTCCTGGAGCAGGTGGCGGCACGCAAGGTTGCGGCCCAGATGGAATCGCTCGTGTGGCTCTTCCTGTCGGCCCAGTCGGAACGCGAGGGGCCGGAGGCGGCCCTGGATGCCGCATGGCAGATGCGGAGCCTCCTCCCGGATTCCGACGCCCTCCGCGACGAGATCGGCGACCTCTATCGCCGCGTTCATGCGGACCTCGAGGGGATCGAGACGCTCGCGGCCATGACGGTGCTGCGGCGCGACCTCGGCCTCGCCGATGCGATGGGGGCGATGGAACGTATGCTGGCGCTCCCGCCGGGGACTTACGTCAGCGACAGCCGCCGCCGGAGCCCCGGGCGCGTCACCGGGCCGGACGCAGCGCGGAAGGTCCTGGCGGTCTCGTTCGGCGAAAGCGAGCGGGCCTACGACGCCGCGTCGGTCGAGGCCCTCGAAGTGCTCGAGCCGGACGATTTCCGGGCGATGACTGTCTTCGATCGGCCAGGGCTGGCGACGATGGCCGAGGCGGACCCCGCGCGGCTGGTGCGGCTGGTCCTTCGAGCCTACGGGCCGCGCACGGGGATGAAGGACCTGAAGGCGCGCCTGGCCGACGTGGCGGTGCCGGCCGACGGCTGGTCGCGGTGGTGGTCGTCCGCCAAGGCGCAAGTCAAGCGCGACCCGCTGATCGAAATGTCGGAAGGGACGCAGCCGGACTTCTTCCTCCGCAGCCGCCCGATGACTTACGAGGCGGAGGTCCGCGACCGGTTCGAGGTCGCTGCGGCGACCGAGGAGCGCCTCGCGCTCGCGCTCGGGTATCTGGGCGAGGCCGGCCACAACCCAGCCGCCGAGGCGGAACTCCTCGGGTGGTTCGCCGAGCGGCTGGCTCCTATGACCGACGAGGCCGGCAGAGCCGCGCCGGCGGATGCACTCGGCGCCCTGGCGGTGCTCGCGCGGATCCGGAAGCACCTGGGCGACACGGCGGCGGAGCCCCCGCTTCCGCCTTCGCTCGACGGGCTACGGCGGACAAGTCCGGCGGCGCTGGCGACCGACCGGACGGCCCTGGCGTCGGCCCTCGCCTGGCCGCGGAACGATACTCTGGCGGCCGAGATGCTCGCCTACGTGCGCGAGACCCGCACCGATGACTGGCCGGAGGTCTTCGCGGCGGCCATGCCGGGAGCGTCGCAGGAAACCTGCGAGCGGATTGCGGCGGACCTGGCGTCGGCCGGGCTTCGCCCCGGCGTAGCGGGGCTCCGCCCTGGCGAAGCCGGGCGGCTCGACCTCCTCGCCGCCGCAGCGGCAACGATCATGCGGCAGCCAAACCAGAGCGTCGCCGCGCTGGCGTGGCTCTGGAAGACCGCCGCATCGGGGAAGTATCCCGAGGCGCTGGGCGACCTCAACCGGCCTTCGATAACGATCCGGCTCCTTGCGGCCGCGAACGAAGTGGCCCTCACGCCGACCGCCGACAAGGCACGCCAGCACGATCTCCTTACGCAGGTGCGGCGGACGCTGTCGGCCCGCGACTTCGCCATCCTCCGCGACATCCTCGACCACACCGACGCCGG
>Ga0307378_10004218_pt1 | contig 20673 bp, 16 predicted proteins | sample UN1MG_FD_202238 | JGI IMG/M metagenome (GOLD analysis project Ga0307378, IMG submission 202238) | Soil microbial communities from Risofladan, Vaasa, Finland - UN-1 | ecosystem: Environmental > Terrestrial > Soil > Coastal area > Acid sulfate soil | place: Finland: Risofladan, Vaasa | collected... | reverse complement strand
CCGATAGTAAGAAACTTGCATTTGTACAGTCTGATGTTTCCGATGTAAGGTTAAGGTCAATGATATTACCCGGTGATCCAACCTATCCGGAGGTGAGAGAAAGCAGGTTTGCAAGAGTTGGCGGAACTATTGCATCACTGCTTATAGGCGTTGTTGATGCCGAAGGAAGAGAGACTCGCTGGTTGCCTATACCCATTCCCTCTGAGGGTTATTATCTTGGACAGGTAAGCTGGGCAGGGAATTCCAACGAAGTGCTTGTAGAGAAACTCAGCCGTTTCAGGGATAAGAGGGAATTTTTCATTGCCAATGTTAATAAGGGTACAATTACAAAAGTATTTGATGAATCAGATCCCGCCTGGGTTGTTGCAAGCTATGGCACAAATCTCGGACTGGATTGGATTAATGATTATCGCAACTTTCTTGTCTTAAGTGAAAAAGATGGCTGGCGGCATGCCTATATCTGCAGCCGGGATGGGGAGGAACAAAATAACTTAACGCCTGGTGAATACGATATCATCGAGAAGGTTGCCGTGGATGAACAGGGGGGGTGGTTTTATTATTATGCTTCACCTGAAAACGGAACTCAATCATATCTGTATCGGGTGCGTCTCGATGGAACCGGTAAACCTGAACAGATTACCCCGAAAGATCAGCCTGGATATCACCGTTACAATATATCTCCTGACAAAAAGTGGGCCTTCCATACTTACTCGTCAGCCAATAAACCTCCAGTTACAGAACTTGTGAAACTTCCCGGACATAAAGTCCTAAGGGTGCTAGAAGACAATAAAGCACTTCGGGAAAAGGCTGCTTCATTGCAACCAGTTGAACTCTTCCAGGTTGATATTGAAGATGGCATTTCTATTGATGGCTGGCTGATCAAACCAGGAGACTTTGATCCTTCACGTAAATATCCGGTATTTATCTATGTTTATGGAGAACCTCATGGACAGACAGTCAGGGACTCCTGGGGCTTTGCTATGGCCGACTATCACCGGGTGATTGCTGATCTGGGTTATCTTGTGATTTCAATGGACAACAGGGGTACACCCTGTCCGAAAGGGGCAGCATGGCGTCGTTCAATTGCCGGTAAATTAGGACCCCTCTCTACTGAAGAACAGGCTGCAGCCCTGAAGGAATTTGGCAGGTCCCGCCCTTATGTTGACCTTTCCCGTGTTGGTATCTGGGGCTGGAGCGGGGGAGGCTCAAATACCCTTAATGCCATGTTCAGGAAACCGAATGACTATCACCTGGGGATTGCTGTTGTACCTAAACCACAGCCACAACTGTATAATGCATGGTTCCAGGAGATTTACATGAATACACCAGACGTGAATCCTGAAGGATACAAAGAATCCGCACCTATAAACTATGCTGAAGGCCTGAAAGGTAACCTACTTATAATAACAGGTACCGGAGAAACAAATACCCATGTTCAGATAGTGGAAGGATTGGTAGATCGTCTTATCGAACTGGGTAAGCAGTTTGACTATATAGCCTATCCCAACCGTAATCATGGCCTCTCGGAAGGTAAGGGGACACAATTACATCTGAGAGTTTACATGGCAAGGTATCTGCTAAACAATCTGCCGCCTGGCCCGGTTGAAATTAAATAAGAACAGAATTCAGATGACTACTTTCAAATGATAAGATAATGAGCAGAAAGATTGAAAGAAGGAAATTCATTAAAACAAGGGCGACTTTTGCCCTGGGAGGAATGCTGGCTCCAACGATGTTCGGTAGTTCTGGATTTTGTTTGGAGACCTAGGATAGTCTCGATATTAAAGCTCTTTTTGAATCGAGCAGAGATGATGCACTGGCTCTGACAGAGCGTGTTTTCCGAAAGTGTACCCTGGAAAAGATAATGCTACCTCAGGAGCCTGCAGATTCTGAACCGGGAAAGCATATCAGAAACTGGAGTTTAATGAAAAGGATTAATCAGAAGGGGATTCGCCCAATGGGAAGTTTTCTCATTTTTTATGTGTAATACAGGTCAGAATCTGGTTTGCCCAAGCCCAAACTCCAAAGGACTGGTAATCGATCATTTGAGCAGGATAGCTACTGAACGACATTTCGATAGTATTCTGGCAAGACTTGCCACTATAAGCACTGCTGATAATCATATGAAGATAATAATGCTCGACAGTTATGAAGTTTGGGAGATGAGGGATTGGTCTCCTGAGTTTATAAGTGAATTCAGATTAAGATATGAGTATGACCCAATACCTTTTTTACCTCTTCTAATCGACTATGAAGCGAGTGATAGTGTTATTGCAGAAAGGTTCAGGGGTGATTACAGTCGCCTTGTGAGTGATATGATGATAGAAATCATTTTGGACAATCGGTTGATATTGCCAACGAAAGTGGCATTCAGATGTTAATAGAAGCCGGCCATGGAGGATCTCCAAGGCAAAATAGGATGAAGAATCTTTATAGATATTTTTATTATAAAAATAAACAAATATTGGGAAATAGATATCTAAATCGTCAGAAAGAAAAGTACTTTCAAAACATATCTGATTTAGTCTTTTCTAATGCTTTTGGTTAAATTCAAGTCGTTCATTATCCGGACCAAGGATATTGAAGTAGGAACATCCTTTATCCCAGAAATCAAGGAATACCGGCTTATCTTCGATGATATTATATCCGGCATTTTTCATTTCGCTGAATACCATCTCAATATCCTCAACATCAAATGCTATATGGTCTATATGGCCATCTGATCTTGTTTTAATTTCAGATAATTCAGGTTCAGGCATTTGATAGAGTTCTATAATAACAGATTTCTTCTTTGTCATTATCACATTTCCGGTATTACCCTTATGCTTAAATGTTGACTCCATAACTGTATTAAAACCAAGCCGATTATAGAATATTTCTGAAGTACTAAGATTGGAAACCGGAATACCAATATGCTGTATTCCATTAAACATTTTATCCAGTATTTTACCCATGCTGTATGTGATGTAAGATTTAACTATTCGTAATCAATATTGGTAATAAATAGAATAATTTGACTAATTTGCAACTAATAATTTTATCATAAAAATAATACAATTCAAGTATAAAAACTACGCTTATGAAAAGGCCTTTTATTTCAGTCACAGCACTGGTTGTATCACTTTTACTCTTGGCCAATGGTCCTTTGGTTGGTCAGAAGAAACCAAAGATTCCAGAGCGCGGATTTATAAGTTCAGAGCCTGCTACAACATGGGAGGAAGGCCTGATCAGTGGTAATGGTACCATAGGGGTGAATATTTTAAGCAAACCACTGGATGAAACAATTATCTTCAGCCATGAGAGATTATTTCTTCCTAAGGGGGCACCAACTGTGCCGCCCGATAATTCTCATATGCTATTTGAAATACGAAACCTGATCGATAGAGGATTATATAAACAGGCTACTGAATTAGCATTCAACCTTTCGGACCAGGAAGGTTTTATGTATCCCGATCCATTTGTCCCTGCATTTGACCTTAATATTACTATGGGTAATGATGGTAAGGTAAAAGACTATTATAGATCGGTTGATTTCCAGACAGGCGAAGCAACTGTTCACTGGGCGGATGACAGGGGTGTTTTTGAAAGAAAAATGTTTGTATCAAGGGCTGATGGTCTGGCAGTACTTTTAATAACTGGACCATCAGGCTCAATAGATTGCGAGCTGGCAATCAATCCCAGGAAGCCGTCTGATAAACTTGATGAACAGACAATTTCCAGATCTTATCAGGTTTTTGAAAATCATGTTTCAAATATTGTAAAGAAGGTCGAAGATGCTTCAATTACCTATAGCAATACATTTACGAAAGCATACCCCGGGAGTATTCATGCACTGGAAGCAGTGGCAAAAATTGTTTTGAATAATGGTAAATTGACTGAAAACAGGGAGTCTGTCCAGATTTTCGGAGCCGACAGAGTTATGGTGCTGATCGATCTTGAGATGCTTTATGATCCTGATAATTCTGAAACAGATAAGATGAAAGAGTTTATGTCGGGCTTATCCACTGACTATTATAAACTATTGCAGAAGCACGCCTTACTTCATGGTGAATTGTTTAATCGTATGAGAATTGATCTTGGGGGTGGTAAAGATCATAATCTTACCACTGAAGAGTTGATGGAGAAGTCTACTAATGACAATATGAACATGGCCTTGCTTGAAAAAGAATTTGATGCAGCCAGATATAATATTATTTCCTGTGTTGGGGAATTGCCTCCAACTTTACAGGGAGTCTGGGGTGGAACATATGTGCCGGGGTGGGCGAGTGATTTTACACATAATGGTAATGTACCTTCAGCTATTGCTAGCCTGCTTATGGGAAATATGCCTGAACTAATGCTGGCTTATACATCTTATATGGAATCTGTTGTTCCATATATGGAGATAAACGCTAAACATATCTTCAATTCAAGGGGGATTATATTACCGTCCCGATCAACAACAAACGCTTATAATAATGCACTTGCTCCAGGCTTTGCAGGAGGATTCTGGGTGAGTGGTGCAGCATGGGCAGCTCATTTTTTCTATGATTATTATCTCTATACGGGTGATAGAGAATTTCTTGCAGAACATGCATTGCCATTTATGGAGAAAGCAGCCTTATTCTTTGAGGATTATTTGTATGAGGGTCCGGATGGAAAATATGTCTTTTCGCCGACCCAATCACCTGAAAACACACCTGGCAACATTAATTCACAGGGTTCTTTTAATGCTACCATGGACGTTGCGGCAGCTGAGGAGTTATTGATAAATATTATTAGTGCCTCGAAGGAATTAGGAGTTAATCAGGATAAGATACCTTTATGGGAAGCAATGATCGAGAAAATGCCTCCATACATGATAAATGAAGATGGGATTATTAAAGAGTGGCTTACACCTAAGCTTGATAATAATGATGCTCACCGACATTCATCACAACTTTATCCCCTGTTCGACGGAATTACTCCAGAGATAGAAGCCAGTAAAGAACTACAGGATGCATTCAAAAAAAGTATTGAATATAAGCTTGACAAGCACTGGAGAGGTAATAGATCGGGCTTTATGTCATTCGGACTTGTACAACTTGGCCAGGCATCAGCAAGCCTGGGAGAAGGGGAACTGGTTTATGAATGCCTGCAGCACCTGGTAAATCGTTTCTGGCTCAATAACCTGGCATCAATGCATAATCACCGTACCTTATTCAATATGGATATTAGTGGCGGTATGCCTGCTGTTCTTATAAAGATGCTGGTAGCATCAGAACCGGGGAGATTATGCCTCTTACCGGCTTTGCCCTCAAAATTTGAAACAGGTACAATCGAAGGTGTTCTTTGTCGGGGTCAGACTGAAATAGGTAGTTTGCAGTGGTCCGGAAAAGAAATAATTATTACCCTGGTATCTGCAAAGAGCCAGACTGTTTTATTTGAGTTCCCTTCTGATATATCAGGAATATCAGTTATAAAAGGAGATGTAGAGATTAAGGATGCCGAATCAAACAGTCGTTCGCTTGTTCTATCAGAAAAGAAGGAAGTTACTCTGAAGATTAATTTAAAATAATTGAAAATATGAATACACTTGGTTTAACTGTTTTATTTTTTTTTGTTTTAGGCATATCGGCTTGTTCAGTTAAACAAGACCAACCCAATGTAATTCTTATAATGACAGATGACCAGGGATATGGTGATTTAGGTGTACATGGTAATCCATATGTAAAAACACCTAATCTGGATAATTTCTATGAGGAAAGTGTCAGGTTTACTGACTTTCACGTTGATGTATGCTGTTCACCAACACGGTCTGCACTTATGACCGGCTGTTATTCACTTAATGCTGGAGTGTGGCATACAATAGGAGGTCGTTCTTTGCTGAAAGAAGGGATGCCAACAATAGCTGATGTTTTTAGTCAGAACGGTTATGAGACAGGCATCTTTGGCAAATGGCACCTGGGTGAAAATTATCCTTTCAGACCACAGGACAGGGGATTTAAGGAAACACTCGTTCATGGTGGTGGAGGTGTAGGTGGAAATCCCGGATTCTGGGGTAATGACTACTTTGACGATACTTATGTTCATAATGGTGAATTTGAGAAATATGAAGGCTATTGCAATACAGTCTGGTTCACAGAAGCTATTAAATACATAAGGAGAAACAGGAAAAAGCCATTTTTCTGTTATATAGCAACCAATGTTCCTCATGCACCCCTCCGCGTAGATGATAAATATTCGAAGCAGTATAAGGAAAATCTGTCCCAAAGGATGGCCAATTATTATGGTATGGTCACCAAACTGGATGAGGATTTTTCAATGCTTACAGAGGAACTAGAAAACCTGGGTCTTGATAAAAATACAATTCTGATATTCATGACTGATAATGGTCCCTGCCCATGGTTTGGTGGCATAGTTATGGACTTTGAAACAGGATATCCTTTAGAAGGTTATAGTGCAGGTATGCGAGGTGGGAAAATATGGGGTTATGAGAATGCTCACAGGGTGCCGTTTTTCATTCGCTGGCCCAATGGTAATATTAAAGGAGGTAAAGATATAGATGTTCTTTCTGCACATATTGACCTTATGCCCACACTTATCGATCTCTGTGAGCTGAAAACACCAGAAAGCCTTGACTATGATGGTGAAAGCCTTGCCCCTTTGCTAATTGGAGATAGTAAGGAATTGCCTGACAGAACAATCATTGTTCATAATCAGAGGGTTGAATATCCTGTTAAGGACAAGGAATATCAGGTCATGACGGAGAGATGGAGACTGGTTAAAAGAGAGAAAAATGAACTTTATGACATTATTAAGGATCCTGGCCAGAAAATCAATTTAGCTGAGGAATATCCTGATACTATAAAGGACTTATATGCCAGATATGAGCAATGGTGGAAAAACAATGCTCCCGAACCCGATTGGTATAGTGAAATATATTTGGGTTCAGAATATGAGAATCCGGTTACATTATATTCTCACGATTCCCATGTACGTAATGGGAAAAAAATATGGGTTGTTAACGTTGTAAAAGATGGTAAATATGAAATAAAACTGAATAGGTGGCCTGAGGAGTCGGGTAAAAGAATTGTTGAGAATCGTACGGGGGATAAAGAATTACCCATTGTCAGTGCGAATCTTACCGTTGGCAATACTAATCTCAGTTGTGATGTAACTAAAAATATGACCTCAGCCAGCTTTGTTGTTAACCTCAAAGCAGGTACAACTTGTATTCATACTGCCCTAGTTATGGCTGAGAAGGGCAAGTTAAGCAGTACGGACTGTGTGTACGTGGAATATCTGGGAGAACCAGACGTCAGTAAACTATCAAGTTATTTTCCCTCTAATCCTGACGAAGTTTTAAGAGAGGATTTTAAACAGAAAGTAGTTCTTTTTGATTAGGTTTTACTTTTCAATTGTTCCCAGTGTTCCGAAGATATTATGGTAAATTTCGGCGTTGTGTTTCTTCTTCCATTGAATGAAAGGATTGGAATGCTTTTAGCATTCTATAGCATGCTACTTGATTATACATTTCCATCATCCAGAGTGGTTGATATGGTTCAACGGGTTATTGAATGGAGAGGTAAACCTGAAGAGATTCGCAGTGATAATGGGACGAAATTTATCGCAAAAGCTTTTGAGGGCTTTTGCTCATATTCGGGGATTAAACACATTAAGATACAGAAAGGTAAACCAATGCAAAATGGATATATAGAACGATTTAACAGGACATATCGTGAGGATGTTCTGAACTTACATATTTTTGAGAACACTGGCCAGGTTAAGAGTAAAACATAAGAATTTATTGATGATTACAATAACTATCATGCTCATGATAGTTTAAATAATTTAAGTCCAGTGAAGTTTTTAAAAACAAAATATCATTCAGAAATGCCTACTTTTAGTTTGTAGGGGAAAGGGGGCATCTACATAATCAGTACTAATAAAAAATTAATTCGTCTCATTGAAAACATCTTCAGCCCATTTTTCATGGAGTTTAGTAAGCTTCTCTACAATATAAGGATATTCATCGGCATAATTATGCTCTTCAGGATTTTCATCCTCCAGATTGGCCAGATATGGACTTTCCATTTCCTCATTTAAGGCAGGATGATTCGAAAACTCTCCGGTTGTGTCAAGACCATTTACTATCAGTTTCCATTTTCCTTCCCTGACAGCCCATTGATCCTCCCATTGGAAATAGAGAATCCTATGCGATGATTCAGCATTGTCTGATTTAATTATTGGCAGAAGACTATATCCGTCCAGCTTGCATTCAGGTAATTTGCTCCCTGTTATCTCACAGATTGTAGGAAGAAAATCCATACCACTTACTATCTGATCCCTGGTTTCATTTTCAGGGAAATGTTCAGGATAACTTATTATAGACGGGACGCGAATTCCTCCTTCCAGAAAGCTTGATTTTGCACCTCTCCACTTTCCGGTAAATCCACCACCTCCGTTTGCACAATAGTTGGTGCCCTTTGGAAGCCCACTTAAATGATTATCAATCCGAATCATGGTTTCTTCAGTAGAGTGACCATTATCGCTCATAAAAAATATTACAGTGTTATCACGAATTTTTAGTTCTTCCAGTTTATTCATAATCTGACCTATTTTGTCATCAACTGTTGACACAACAGCAGCATAAGATTTTCTGGGCTCTTCAAGGTCTTCATAATATGAAGTGTACTGAGGATCACATTGTTCAGGGTAATGAGGCAGATTGAAAGCTGCATACACAAAGAATGGTTCATCCTTATTTTCTTCGATAAACTGAATTGTTTTTTCGGTCATCAATGTTGGGAAATAGGAATCTCTTTCAAATATCTCCTCCTTATTATCCCACAGGTCATGGAATCCTTTGCCATGGAGAAAATAATGAACATAATTGTCAATGAATCCACCTCTGAAACCATAAAACTTGTCGAAACCCTGTTCCATTGGTCCATTCTCTAATGCACCACCCAGATGCCATTTCCCAAAGATACCGGTGTTATAACCATTTTCTTTAAGTACCTCTGCAATGGTTATCTCACTAAGAGGCATATTTACACCTTTCTCTGTTGCGTGTGCATCGTTCTGTGTCCAGTTATTTATTCCCGATCGCTGTGGATGTCTTCCAGTAAGCAAAGCTGCCCTACTGGGGCAACATACTGTCTGAGCATAAGCCTGGGTAAAGAGAATACCGGTCTCACTCAGCATATCGATATTTGGAGTATAAAGATCTTTTGCACCAAAACATCCTGCATCAAGTGTTCCCTGGTCATCAGTGTAGATAATGATTATGTTGGGTTTGTTTGCATCCTTTGCCAGTTTGCAGGAACTTAATGCAAACAGTGGGGCAAAACTTAACATAACAATCGGCAATAATTTTATTTGCTTCAATCTCATAATTCGGAATGTAATTAATTAGTACTTAAAGTGAGCTAAAGTTTGGTGTACCTCCAGTTAAAAACAAAAGTTATTTGGGAGCTTGTACCAGCTCTATAATACTCCCCATTTCCTGTACAAAGATATCATTTGTTAAGTTAAACATTTGTTGATTTATGCTGCTTTTTTGTTGATTGATTTTTTGTTGTGTTAACCCTGGTTTTTTTCACTGTACCATCTGTTACCGGCACCTGAAACAAGTATCACATTTCCATAAGCGGTAAAATCTCCTGATCGGATTATTGCCTTAACTTGTTTTGACATTTCTTTTAGTTCCTGATGGTCGATAGTTTCAATTTCTACATTATTCCCAAAGCATGCAGTAATTTTTTTAAAGAAAAAAGGGTTGGTTGACCTTGTTTGATTTGCCAGTATCATTTTCTCGACCGAAAAGAATTTGTTCATTTCATCCAGTATGTCAACCACCATAGGATTATTTTCTCCCAGCGAGATGTCAATTACATCGAGGTTGGATGGAATAGGGAAACCTGCATCAACAACCATCAGCAAATCACCGTGTCCCTGATGACTTATTACCCTTGAAATCTCCCTGTTTATAGTTCCGAGTTCTTTCATTCTATTTTATTTATTAATTATTTATTAGAGTTCAATTATTATTCCATCCGGTACTCCTATAACTTCGCTGTTGATCCAGACTGAATCATCCAGGCCCGGCTTATCCCATCCATAAGTCTCTTTTCGGGTATAATATACTTTACCTTGGTAAGCATTATTTTTTATCACAGGGCCATAATAAATATTTCCAGTTCCGGTCTGTAATGATTGTTTCACGGTTACCGGTCTTTTTTCCCCATGATCAGTTTTCTATAAAAACAGGTCTGACCACGTGTAAATCCTGCTTACAATTTCTTTCTCCCCAGATTTTCATCGGCAGGAGATTATATGGGAGAGAATAAGCACTGAAAATAATAAGAGTGTTTTCATAATACTCTTACTTTTTTTGATTCCAATCCGGTCCTTCATCCCTGATGTCAATCCATAACTCAATCATTTCGGGTATTAATTCCTTTAGTTTTTCGGTCTCAAGACTGGAAATATCGTTCTCCTGACCAGGATCTATGCTGGTATTATATAAGGCAAACTTTTCAGGAACAGACTCTTTCATCCAACGCATCAGGTTCTGACCTTCTTTCTTTTCAGGAAACCAACCCAGCAGGGTGAAATCACCATGGCGCATAGCCATATGTGGCATTCTGAAATATGTATCCTCATGGGTTGGGAATAACCACAGGCACTGATTTTCTCTCTCAACCTCTTGCCCAAGTAACGCCGGCATTGCATTTACACCATCTATTGTTCTATCCGAAGGGATCTTAAAACCGGCAAGAGCGCTTAAAGTAGGCATTATGTCTGTTCCATTAAATACTTGATCACTCACTGTTGCAGCTGGTATTTTCCCGGGCCATCTAACAATACCCGGAACCCTGTGTCCCCCTTCATAAGGATATCTTTTCATGCCCCTTAAAACACCCGGTGTTCCAAAACATTTTTCCCTGATAGGATCATCCCATTCACCCTTGGACTCTTCAAGGTTTACGGGATGTTCAGGACCGTTATCGCTTGTGAAAATAATAATGGTATTATCTTCCAGCTTATCCTCTTTTATCGCTTTTAGCAGATTTGAGAACGCGCTATCAAGCTGGCTTACAGTACCATAATATTCTTTCTTATTTGAAGTAATATCTTTATCAGGACGATCAACGCTACCATATTTAATGCTTTTCTCCAGCATTTCCACCTCACTGTTATCGTACATATTACTAAACCTTGCTGGAGGGTCAAGAGGGGTATGTGGTTCATGAGAGCAGATCATTAAGAAGAAAGGTTTATCCTTATCTCTTTTCTCCCTAAGCCACCTAAGGGCTTCTTCTACAATAACATCGCAATACCAACCATTCACAGAATCTACTACAGTCCCATTTTTAATAAAATCACGACAATTTTCCACACCATTGAAAGCATTATGTGTAGTTGCAAACCAGTAATCAAATCCCTGTTCACCAGGGCCCGGTTCATCTTTTTTATCTTTGGACAGCATGGAAAGATGCCATTTACCAAAGAAACCAGTTTCGTAACCTTCTGTTTTCAGTAATTCCGCAATAGTTATCTCTTCATTTTTCAAGTGGATGCCTGAGGCACCACCCTGGATAGAATAAAACCCGCTCCGGTAAGGGTTTCTTCCGGTAAGTAACCCAGCTCTCGATGGAGAACAAACTGTACCAGCCGAATGACAATTCCTTAATAATACCCCTTCTGTTGCAAACTTGTCTAATGCAGGTGTTTTAATAATAGGATTTCCATAGCACCCAAGGTCGCCATAGCCAAGATCGTCGGCCAGGAAAACTATAATATTTGGTTTGGAGGAAGAAAAATCTCCCGGGTCGGGCGAACATCCAACAATGAATAATTGTATGAAAACGAAAAGTATTATGTATCTGTAATTTAACATATTGATTTAACTATAAAGAGTTTATTTCCCAAGATTTATTATGCATATCTGACTATTATTATCGAAAGTAAATTCGTTAGTGTTTATATATATTTACATGATGCAAATATATGAATATATTTTGTACATAATATTAATATATGATAAAAAACTTGGGTAATAACAAATGATATCTAATACGGAATGCAGATTTGATAGACATGATTGTTATTGATAATAATATGACAGATAATAACACAGTATATTCCATTTACCAGATACTCCGGGCCTTTTAGAAATGCCATATAACGCTTTTAAAGAGATGATTGACAACTATGTTCAATGTAAATGTTAAAAATGATATGTTGATTTTGTTGCTCAATTATGCGGATATAATAACCAGAGATAAATAGTGAAAATTGAGAAGTATATTGATGCATACATATATAATTTTATCGGGGAAAATACTGTAATTAATATTATTTTTCTTATTGCTTAGACAGAGGAATTCCTATAAAAACTGCCCGATTATTTTAATTTATTCTAAATAAGTCGAATTATTTTTTCATATTTCAGAGAAATTAATCATTTTTGTCAAAAATAATAGAGAAGATGAAAATTTTTTCGCTCAAATGATATCGAAAATGACAAAAAGTGTTAAAAATGGTGAATCGTTAACCCGCGAGACCAAAATAAAGATTTTGGCTATAATACGTGAGAATGATAGTATTTCAAGGCTTGAAGTTGCAAGGAAATCAGGATATAGCACTGCTACAGTTACCAGGATAGTTGACTCTCTGATTAATGAGGAAGATCTTGTTGAGGAAAAGGGCAATAAAAGCCTGCCAAGGGGGCGACCACGTAAAGCATTATATTTTAAGGGCCATAATAAATATATAATTGGGATTGATCTTGGGACAACTTATATAAGAGGCGTTCTCTCAGATTATAATACAGAATCTATAAAGGAAATTGATGTAATAACCGAAGCTTACAAGGGGCATAAGCATGTACTCTCTAAGGTAGTTGAGGTGGTTGAAAATCTGCAGAATACAACACTTGTGGATCCTTCACAGATAAGGGGTGTAGGACTCGCTGTAGCAGGAATGATTAATACATCAACAGATACAGTAGAGTATTCTCCTGCCTTTGACTGGCATGAGATTGAATTACGGAAGATCCTGGCAGGCAAAATTAAGCGGCCTCTCTTCTATGATAACGTGAGTAGGTTAATGGCCCTTGGTGAATTGCAATTCGGAGAGGGTAGAAAATATGACAATTTTATCACGGTGAATGTTGGTTATGGTATAGGTGCTGGAATTATTATTAACAAGAAATTATTTTACGGAACCGACGGAATGGCTGGAGAGCTTGGACATCAGCCTGTTTGTGGAGATAATATGATTAAGTGCTCATGTGGAAAAACAACCTGCCTGACGGCTTATTCATCCGGTGATGCAATAGCAAAGCGGGCTGTAATAAAACTTAAAGAGGGGGTGGAGAGTATACTAACAGAATTGTCTGATAATAGATACGATGCTATTACCGCCAAGATGGTTGCTATTGCCTCCCAAAAAGGGGATAAACTGGCTACTGAAATATTTAATAATGGTGTTGATTACCTTGGTCTTTCAATTGCCGGTATTATTAATATGTTTAACCCACAGGCAGTATTTATTGGAGGAGGGGTTTCTCTTAATGGTACCATTTTCTGGGATAGGCTAAAGAGTGTAATTGATGATAATGTGCTCAGGATATCAACAAAATCTACCATTCAACCTGTTACATACCATGGTAAATCAGCTATTTACGGCGCTTTGAGCCTTGTTCTCAGAGAAGCCCTGAATTTCAATATTTAAATAATTAATTATAAGGTAGTGTGCCAATTAGCAGGCATCACACAATCCTGGTCCCGGGGTAGTGGATTAACCCTTTTATTTTCCTTCGAATTATCATTTACAACTTTATTTTCTTAACAAATCGTGAATTCTGTTTGATTTAAGAAATATATCATTTATTTTAGACATGAAATTATACCTTATTTTATTCAATACCAGGTTTAGTTTGAAATATCTATTAATAATGGTTACAGGAATCAGGCTTAATATGTAAAACAAAAAATAGAATCTAATCACCTTAGAAATTGATTTAATATATGAGTAACTCTATTAGCGTTATTGATACAGTAGTTATACTGGTGTATATAGTAATAATACTGGCAGCTGGAATACTGGCAGCTGGAAGAAAAAAGATGAACAGCAGCAGGTACTTTCTTGCCGGGAGAAAGCTCAAATGGCCCGTAGTAGGAGCTGCCCTATTTGCATCAAATATTTCAACTATCCACCTGGTTGGGCTTGCTGCCTCGGGATACAATGAGGGTCTGGTATGGGGTAACTTTGAATGGTTGGCGGCAGTTTCTCTAATAGCACTTGGGCTTGTATTTGCACCATTTTATTTTAAAAGTAAAATATCAACTCTCCCGGAGTTTCTGGAAAACCGGTATGGATCTGAATCGAGGTCTGTTCTTGCCTTTATAGCTATTATTGGAGCTTTATTTGTGCATATTGGCATGAGCCTTTATGCTGGTGCAATAGTATTCAAGATATTCTTTGGTATTGATGTGATGGTATCAATTCTGATTATATCAGTTATTACTACCATTTATACGGTTCTTGGTGGGTTGAAAGCTGTTGTTGTAACCGAAACAATTCAAACGGTTATACTGATTGCGGGAGCTCTAATGCTTACAATAATTGGATTATATGCTTTGCCCGACAATGGGATTAACACCCTGGCAGAGTTCAAAGCGCACTTAAAACCCGGCCAGTTGAACATGCTACATACAAGGGAATCTATAGCTTTACTTGGAGAATCAGGGTATGATTCAGGTTTAACGTGGTATGCCTGCCTGCTTGGTTACCCTATCCTGGGATTATGGTACTGGTGCTCGGATCAGACTATTGTGCAGCGTGTATTAGGTGCTAAGACCATGAAAGACGCGCAGCTAGGACCGATCTTTGCCGGATTTTTAAAAATATTACCTGTTTTCTTACTGGTATTTCCGGGTATAATAGCATATGTACTTTTTAAGGATCTGATCGGGACAAATGCAAATCAGGCACTTCCAGTAATGATAACCCAGTTACTTCCCTCAGGACTTAAGGGCTTAATGGCGGCTACATTGCTGGCAGCCTTGATGAGTACCATTGCTGCAGCTCTAAATAGCAGCGGAACACTTATCGCTGTTGATATTGTGAAGAGGGCAAGACCTGAAACCACCGATCAGGCCCAGGTAAAAATAGGACGAATATCTTCGATAATTGTAATGATACTTGCAATTGCCTGGTCTACCCAGGGGGATAAATTCTCAAGTATCTTTGAGGCAATAAATAAGATAGCGTCAGCTATAGCTCCCCCGGTGGCCGTGGTTTTTCTATTTGGTGTATTTTCAAAAAGGGGTAGCAGGAAAGCCGCCTTCTATACACTGATATCTGGTCTAGTACTTGGGATTGTTACTTTTTGTCTCGATTTCGAACCAATCAGCGGGAGTATGTATATTACAAAAGGCCTTGGTATACCTTTTATGATGCAGGCCTGGTGGCTTTTTGTTATTTGCACCATAATCTATTTTGTTATCAGTTATTTAACACCGGCGCCATCGAAAGAGATAATTGAGAAGTATACCTGGGAGAACCCGGTAGCAGTAATCACAAAGGAACCTTTCAGGGGATTGGGTGATCCTCGACTCTGGGCACTGATATTGGTTGCTACACTTGTGATCCTCTATTCTTTATTTTAATTATATCAAATTTGCAGTATGAGACAGGCCGTAATGATTAATCCCGGATTAATAGAATTCAGGGAAGTTGACAAACCTTCAGATCTTTCAGTGAATGAAATTTTACTAAGAATAAAAAGAATAGGAATCTGCGGCTCAGATATTCATGTCTGGCATGGAAAGCATCCTTTTACCTCTTATCCCATTGTACAGGGGCACGAATACTCCGGAGAAGTAATTGAGGTTGGTGGTGATGTTACAGCAGTTAAACCAGGGGATAGGGCAACTGCCAGGCCTCAGCTTGTTTGTAACACATGTAAGCCATGCCTCAGAGGCGATTATAATATATGTAAAAACCTTAAGGTAGAGGGATTCCAGGCTGGTGGTGGTGCCCAGGACTATTTTGTAGTTCCAGAAGATAGACTTATTCGCATCCCTGAAACTATGGCTTATGAGCAGGGTGCAATGATTGAACCTGTCTCTGTAGGAGCTCATTCGACAAGGAAACCAGCATCAATAAGCGGGGCAAATGTGGTGGTATTTGGTGCTGGTACTATTGGTAATATAGTTGCGCAGTATTCATATGCACGAGGAGCGGCAAAAGTCCTTATAACTGATTATAGCGAGTATAGATTGGAAAAAGCCAGGGAATGTGGTATAATGAATACCAATAATCCTTCTGATGAATCATTCAAGGAGGCACTTGAACGTGTATTTGGTAATGAAGGATTCCAGGTAGCTTTTGAGGCAGCCGGAGCTGAAAGTCCTATTGTCGATGCTGTTGAAAATATCGAAAATGGAGGTGAAATAATAATCCTGGGAGTATTTGATAAACCTGCTGGAATACATATGTCGCTAGTATGTGAACGTGAACTGAAAATTATAGGTTCAATGATGTACAAACATGAGGATTATGTTGAAGCAATAGATTTCATAAATAAGGGATTAATTAATATTAAACCCCTTATTTCAGGTGAATACAAGCTTGAGCAATATAATGAAGCATATCGTTATATTGATAAATATGGTGACAGGTCGATGAAGATCATGATTAATATGGAATAATATGAAGGATGGCAAACCTTATGTAATTGGTATCGGTGAACTCTTGTGGGATGTCCTGCCCGATGGTAAAAAGATGGGAGGGGCACCGGCAAATTTCATTTATCATATTAACCATATGGGTATTTATGGTGATATAATTTCATCAGTAGGTAATGACCCTGATGGTATGGAACTGATAAAATTAATTAAACAGAAAGGTATTCCGACCGATCTTATAGATATAGATAGCAGGTATCCAACAGGTACTGTTACCGTAAAAATAGACAGGTCAGGGAATCCTGAATACACTATCCATGAGAATATAGCATGGGATCATATTCATTTTGTAAAATCGATAGAGGAAAATCTGAGAATGGCAGATGCCATATGCTTTGGCTCATTAGCTCAAAGGAATACTGTATCGGCTGAAACTATCATAGAATGTCTTCGAGGTGTAGATAAAGATTGTCTAAGAGTTTTTGACATTAATCTAAGACAGAAATTCTTTACTCCCAAAACCATTATGGAATCCCTCTATATGGCTGATATTCTGAAGATAAACGAAGATGAAATTATTGTTGTCGCAGAGATGTTTGATTCTGGTAAGGATGAAATGAGTATTCTAAAAAACATATCAGAAAAATTCAATCTCCGTCTGATAGCACTGACAAAGGGCACAGATTCAAGTATTCTCTATTCAGAAGATGAGATAAGTTCTTTAAAAACACCCGAAGTTAGTGTGGTGGATACTGTAGGGGCAGGGGATTCCTTTACTGCCGTACTGGTTGCAGGATTGTTAAAAGGAGATACATTAAAATCAATACATCAAAAGGCAGTTGATGTGTCGGCCTGGGTATGTACCTTACCAGGGGCAACGCCTCCTTATACACAGCAAATAAAAGACATATTACGATAGTGCAAGTCCAAGTATTTACAAAATTACAGTATATATGAAGTCATTTGAGTATCACCAGACAACAAAAATTGTATTTGGGAAAGGTAGGATCAATGAATTGGGAGAGATTGCAGGGACTTTTGGAAAGAAAGTGATGTTTGTAACAACAGATTCTAAAAATGAAGGTCTATCTGAACAATTTGAAAGGGTAAAAAGAATATTAACAGATTATGGTCTCGATGTAGAACACTTTGATGGTGTTATTCCTAATCCTGATCTTAAGTGTATTGCTGAAGGCAGTGAAATGGCACGAAGTTTCAAAGCTGATGTTATTATTGGGCTTGGTGGAGGATCAAGTATGGATGCTGCAAAGGCAATTTCTGTTGAAGCCAGTCATGAGGGCAGTTGCTGGGATTATCTATTTTATAAGGATTCTCAACCTGAAAAGGATAAGCTCATTCCTGTAATAGCTGTCTCAACAACTTCAGGCACAGGTTCTCAGGTTACCCAGGTTGCAGTAGTAACCAATACCGAAACCAGAGATAAATCAGCTATATACAATAATAATATATATCCGGAAATTGCAATCATTGACCCTGAATTAATGGTTTCAGTACCAGGCTTTGTTACTGCCTGTACTGGTTTTGATGTCTTTTGTCATGCATTTGAGAGTATTCTGAATCCGGGCAGCAGTGAGTATACAAATCTTATGGCCTGGGAAGCAATCAGCATAGTAATAAAAACATTGCCTGCCCTTCTTAGTGATCTAAAATCGGTTGAGTTAAGGGAACGCATGTCCTGGGCAGATACCATGGCAGGATTATGTATTGCAAATGCAGGCGTAACCCTTCCTCATGGAATGGGAATGGCAATCGGAGGGATGTATCCCAAGGTGTCTCATGGTGAAGCTCTGGCTATAGTCTATCCGGCATGTATGAGATTTACAAAAGAATCAGCTATAGATGAATATAGAAAACTTTCATCAGTATTAAATCCGGATTTTGCGAAGCTGTCTAATGGTGACTCAACTGAAGCTGCAGTTGAAGGAATAGATAGTTTTCTTAAGTCAATTGGTTTATTTAAAACTTTGTCCACAGTTTCAGTTCCTGAAAGTGAGATTAATTTATTGGCAAAGCAGTGTATGGTATTACCTGATTACAAAGCCAATCCAAGAGTAGCAACCGAGGGTGAGATGCTTAAGCTTGTTCAGGATAGCTATTAGAAATAGATAAATCAATGAAGGCAATCAATACATATAGATATTCCTCATTATTTCTTCTATTGGTTGCCCTTTTGTTTGCAGGGTGTAAGATTTCACAGGTGGTGTTGATCAGTTTCAACTTATCGGTGAGCAGAAGTCGTGTTCTCTTTATCCTAACGGAAACCAAGGATGGGCTGAGGTGGAACTACCCCATAAAACCGGACGGCAAGTTAAGCTACAAAAAAGTAGTAAATTGCCATGATGACACAAAAAAGACAAAAGTATGACCGGGAGTTTAAACGAAAAGCGGTTGAACTCTCGTTTGCGCACGGCAGCGCTAAAGAGATAGACGAAGAATTAGATATCCACCCAGAGCTATTATATCGCTGGCGTAGGGAGTACCAGAGGTACGAGAATAATAGTTTTCCAGGCCAGGGAAAACCAAAGATGACCGATTTGGAGAGAGAAAATGACCGATTAAAGAAAGAGCTTCGGGATGCGCAGATGGAAAGGGACATCCTAAAAAAGGCGGTCAGCATCTTCTCCAGGAGCGATGGAAAATCTACCAATTTATAAGTGATCACCGAACCAGATTTACCATTGAGAAGATGTGCAGAGTATTTAAGGTGAGAAAAAGCAGTTATTATGAATAGCTTAAAAATGGTCCATCTGCTCGCTGGAAGGAGAATGAAAACCTGTTGATAGAAATTATGGATATTTTTGATAACAGTCATAAAACCTATGGCAGTCCAAGGATCACTGAGGAGTTGAGAGCTAAGGGGAAGAAAGTGTCCAGGAAGCGGGTTGCTAAAATAATGCAGGCCGCTGATATTAGGGCAAGAAAGCGCAATAAGTTCGTTGTGACGACAGATTCCAGGCATAGTTACCCCATTGTGCCTAATGTGTTGGACAGGAAGTTCAGAGCCGCAAGACCCGGTGAAATTTGGGTATCAGACATCACCTATGTTCGGACGAAAAATGGCTGGCTTTACCTGACAGTTATAATTGATATGTATGACCGAAAAGTAATAGGTTGGTCTATGAGCTATGGTTTGACAGCAGAGGAAACTGTCATTCCTGCATGGTTGATGGCTATCTGGAATCGGCCTGTTACTCAAGAATTGATTTTCCACTCAGACCGTGGAGTTCAGTATGCTTGTGAGGCATTTACCAGGATACTCAAATTATATAAACTGATAACCGGAAGCATGAGCAGAAAAGGGAATTGCTGGGACAATGCTGTGGCAGAAAGCTTTTTTAAGACAATCAAAGTTGAATGGATTTACTCAAAGAGTTATATGAATCAAGACCAAGCTCAGCTTTCAATCTTTGAATGGATTGAAAGCTGGTATAACCGTCGGAGAAGACATTCAGCTTTAGGATATAAAACAATAGAAGAGTTTAAGAAAATTAATAGTAATTTTTAAAATGCAGCATAGCTTAACTCAGCGTCCAAATATAGTGGGCAAGTCCAGGCAGTTAATAATCATCAATTATCTGTTCGGTTGAGCAAATCCGGCTAAATAAAATATCTAGTTCTCTTGCTGTACATTTTGATGAATACGTGTAAATCGTCAGCTTAAAGTGTACAACTAAAATTATAGGCTTGCTTCTGATTCATCATACTCAGGAATGTAGGTACTAACCTTAGGTTTTTCTTTTGATATAAGATTTTCTCCCTTCTTTGAATTAATTTTTTCCTCTTTCTCTATAGTATTATTCTCTATATACTTCTTATTAGTAACGTGTTGTGCGGTTGAAAATAAAATAAAAAAGTTAATAATTAACAATGAAAAAAGTTATGCATAATACTGATATACAGTATATTAGAAGTGTTATTCACCACAAATACACCTCAAATATGCATAACTTAAAGACAAATTTCGACAAGTTCTTTAACATTACCAAAT
>Ga0307378_10004217_pt1 | contig 20674 bp, 47 predicted proteins | sample UN1MG_FD_202238 | JGI IMG/M metagenome (GOLD analysis project Ga0307378, IMG submission 202238) | Soil microbial communities from Risofladan, Vaasa, Finland - UN-1 | ecosystem: Environmental > Terrestrial > Soil > Coastal area > Acid sulfate soil | place: Finland: Risofladan, Vaasa | collected... | reverse complement strand
TATATTGACTCAGTCAATAACGAGCAAGACGAAGAGATTCACGTTAAACTTTCCCTCGGGGTTGTTTTCATGGTTGCTTCTTATGTAGCTCTTTTCTTTACAGTTTTTTGTTTAGTGAATAAATTAACGCTTGCCGGACTTGTCCTGGTGGGTGTTGGCATCGGAACACACGCTCTGTATAAGCACTTCAGAGTAAGGGCCAACGAACTTTTTGCCGGAAAAGAAATGGGCAGAGAGTTAGTAAAAGTTCTCTTTAATAAGTAATAAATAGAAAAAGATAATAAAATGAAGCGTCACAGTATACATAGTTCGATTATTAGTTCACATTCCATTGGAATGTTGCTGTGGCCTTTTAGGATGTAAAGTATTCATCAATATATTTACAGGGGAAGGTCGGAAGATCTTCCCCTTTTTTCGTTTTAGTTCTTTGACATGTTAAACCTTTTTATTTTAGTGCTATATAAGTATTATGGATAAAAAGGTTATTAAAGTAAACAAAGAGGATTATCCTCACCCAGGAAATTGGGCAATAGTAGAATACATGAAGAATAAAAGACTTTCTAATGAAGTTGTTTTTGTGGAAAATTCTACGTATGCAAGACATCATATTAAAAAGAGAATCATCGAAGAAAAAATGATTCCTTATAAATGTTCAATTTGTGGTCAGGGTCCTGAATGGCGAGGCAAACCAATGCCTTTAATTTTGGACCACAAAAATGGAATTAGAAATGATAATCGTCTTAAAAATCTTCGCTTTGTGTGCAGTAATTGTGAATGCCAATTGCCCACATATAAAGCGAGAAACATAGGAAATTATGGAGGTGGTCCGGATGGACGAGGGGCTGCTCTTGAAAAGCAGTAGTACGCTAATACCGTATCGGGGGTTCGATTCCTCTCGCCTCCGCGTTAACAACAAAAATTAAGAAATGCTGGTGTAGCTCAACGGTCAGAGCAGGACCCTTATATGGTCAAGGTTGGGGGTTCGATTCCCTTCACCAGTACAAACGGCAAGTAGCTCAGTTGGTTAGAGCGTCGGTCTGATACACCGGAGGTCGAAGGTTCGATCCCTTCTTTGCCGACTATGAAAGTAGAAGAAGAGTTTGCCTTTTTGGGAAAGTTGGATACAGGAACTATGAAAGATTGGCTTCAGATGGGAAAAAAGATGAATTCCACACTACTTGTAATTTTGATGACCTGGGCGTTAGAAGAACGCAACAAAGGAAATTTATAGGAGGATTGCCGGAGTGGTCGAACGGGGCTCCCTGCTAAGGAGTTGTACATTCACTTGTACCGGGGGTTCGAATCCCTCATCCTCCGCAACTGAAAACCAAATCGTCGTTCAGGTTTTTCGTGGCGGAAGTTTTGAGAACGGCGAAATTGGAGGATTGGCAGAGCGGTCTATTGCAGCAGCCCGGAAAGCTGTGATCGGTTACACGATCCGTGGGTTCGAATCCCGCATCCTCCGCTAAAAAATAAAATAAAAGAAATTATGAGTGATGATGTTCCTAAACGACAAAAGAAAGAAGAATCTAGCGATTCTGTTCTTGATGGTGGCGACCTTCCTGAACCCTTTAGGCTTCGACGTCTTATTCAAAATGGTGTTGGACTGGACAGGTTCTTATTGGCTTACAACTGGGTGTTTTTACCTTGGCTCAGCTTCATTCTTTGGATTATATTTTTGGTTGTCGGGTAAAAAACCAGTTACTTACTTGGTGAAAATTTTGAGAGAAAAACTTTCAAAATTTAAGAAAAATGGTGATCGTAGCTCAGTAGGTTAGAGCGCTTGACTGTGGATCAAGAGGCCGGCGGTTCGAACCCGCTCTTTCACCCCACATGGGACGGTTAGTGTTAGTGGTAGCACGCAGGGTTGTGGTTCCTGTAGGACGAGTTCGAACCTCGTACCGCCCCCAATTACATTTTTATAATAATTTTAAATATTTTTTATTATATTTGTATAATTATGCAATACAGAATCAAATATAGTTATCAGACAGGTGATTCCTTTCACACAGAGGATGCGGTCAGCGTATTAGAATTTACTTGGGAAAACCTTGAGGTTGCCAAGGAAGTTTTAAAGAGAATTCGAGAACACTACAAGTGGCATCAAAGTAAGGAAATTTATTATGGACGACATGAAGAGGTTGAGAAGCCTGCATGGCACAACGTTAACAGCGAACACGTTCAATTGAGCGGAGAACACTACTTAATAAATGTTCCTATGGACAATGGAAACGAAGTGCAATTCTGGCCACCGTGGTGTGGGTATTTTGAATCCCTGTATGGAGCAGAAATAGTTCCAGATGAGGAAGTAGATGATGGGTTAAGCTTCTGGGTTTAACCCATCATTTTTTAAAATATTTTTATTTGTCAGAAATTATGGTTATATTTGTACATGGATAAAAGGAAATTAATCGACAACGAAATGACGAGTGTAAAACCAAATTACAGGGACGTTGGAACCTGCCTTCGCCAAAAAGGCGAAGTTCAAATCTATCGCTCCAAGTTTAAAAATTCAAAAGACGCACAGGAACAACTAGATATGCTTAATAGACTCGGTGTTGTTAACCCAACATACAAGGTTTATAAGTGTCCTGCTTGCACCCTATGGCACTTTGGATTAAAAGAATGGGCCAACGAATAAAAAAAGATTAATATAATGAATGAAGAAATAATGAGGGCTGCTGGGTTTGGAACCCAGGTTGATCTTGTAAAAGCGGGAAAATGCCCATGGTGTAGAAAGGATGTAAAGGAAGAAGACTTCACCGATAAGGAGCCAATCTTCCTTAGGGAATTTAAAATATCTGGAATCTGTTATACGTGTCAAAACGGATTCTTTATAAACGAAGAAGATGAAGGAAAAAACAATTAAGGAAACTGATTTACCTGAAATGGTAGATAGGATTCGTAAAGATCCAAAATCCTCATTTTCTGTGTTTCTTTCTTTAGAATTGAAAGAACGTTACATAGATAGACCAGTTGAGGAAGCTCACATGGGGTTCAATCAATGGAGAAAATTATTGATGCTTCGCGAAGATAAAAAGGATGAAGAACAGAAATTAAAGGAAACTCGTGAAGTAGCTGAAAGATGGAAAAAGCAAAGGGCTAATAAAGAAAAATCCAAAAAAGTTTCTTATGAAGGGGTCAATATTCCTGAGTGGATGAAACAGTCTCCAACTCGTCACCTTTTATCATTGAGATTTTTATGGGATGAAACTATAGATCATACTGCTCTTTATGCTGAATTAGCAACAAGGGAACACATTCCAAGTAAACTGGAATCGAAAGAAAAAAGAAGAGAAGCCGCTAAAAAAAAGCGTAAATGGATAAATTCAAGAGAATTACATAACATTTTTAAATTACAAAGAAATGGCAGTACCGAAGAAAGCGAATAGGATCCGCAAAATGAAGCAACGCATGAAGGCGTATGAAAAAAGTAATCCTAAGATGGCTGAAAACATTAAGGGACAAATCGCCTCTTTACAAGGAAAGAAGGAATAATGGGAGCCCAATGCATAAATAAAGCAACGGGCAAACCTAAAAAAACTTTCAAGAAATTTGAAGATGCGGTGGCTTGGGCGAAAAGGATGAATGAAAATCCAAAATTCATTCATAAACAGGTCGCGTATAAATGCAGAGAATGTTTAAGATTTCATACGGGTAGAAGCCCGCATAATACATTATTGCATCATGAAAAAAATATCTACGACAGAAATAATCTCGACGATAATGAAAACGATAGAAATAAGTAAAAATAATGGAATGCTGTCTAAGTACAACACCACCAATGAAAAAACGAGAATTACTAATCTCGATTTTAGGGATGATGGGGTAAGCGTTGAAGTTGAGTGGGGAGGATTTTTTCTTCCAAATAAACGATTTGAAGGAAAAAAAGAAATGCTTCCAAAGGTTGGTGATGAAATAACCATTTATTCATATCAGGGAAGTGCCATACGAGGTATTGACATTAATGGAGTAAATTTATTCTATTTATCAGATCAAAATATTGATGATGAACATGAAGAATGGAAGAGAAATTACGAAAGGGAGAAACAAGAAACATTCGAAAAAGAAAAGGTTCAGTATGATGAACAATATGAAAGTTTACCTCAACTTTTCAAAGATCGAATCGATAAATTCAGGAAGGACAATCCCAAGTTTCGGGTAGATTACGAAGCGTATGAATTATTCACCTGCACAGAAGCCGTGAAGATTGCAGAGACCTTAAAAACCGGAGAAAAGATAAGAGAGTTCAGTGAGTGTAATGACCGGTGGAGTATGGTGCCTGATCTTGACCATGGACACTCTGGAAACACAATGGGAATGGCAACAAGACTTGCCTTTCTATACGTAGAGCATCCAGATTTCATAACGGAGGCAGCCGGCGCATTGGCCCCATTGGTTGGAAGCAGAGAATACGAAGAAAAGAACAAACGTAAAACGTTAAAAAAATAATGCAGTCAAAGATCTGAAGGCATAAGAAACTGGAATAAAGTAAAATATGAGCAAGTTAAGAGTAGGACATAAAGAAAATTCATTCCTTAATGGGGAATGGGCAGGACACGTAAGAAAGTTTGGTAAGAAATGGACTGCGAAAATACGTAGAAACACAGATAAGAAAGTAATTAGAAAAGAAACCAATGAGTTATAAAATGAAGATAATAATCCCTATACACTCAATACTTGATGTCATAACAAACTCAAGCTCTGAACTTTTTGTTATCGATACTATGCAAAGTGTTGAAGCTATTCAGAACATAATTGATGCAGCTATCATAGATTTCCCTGCTGAACACGAATGGGCCCTTGGTAAGAAACCTAACGTTTACGAAGGTGATCCATCATATTACGATGACAATAATTTTAACATGTACGATGATGAAGATCTTATTGCTCATCTTCAGAGAAAGGGTTATAAAATTGAAAAACCAGAAGTGGTAACCGAACCAAGAGCCATCATTATCGAATGGGAAAGAGGTTATTTGAGTAGAGATTTCATCGATTTTATTGCGAAAATGTTTAACACTAAAGTAATATGTAGTTAATGTCAAAATTTTCAGACATAAGAGACTTTATTAGAAGCAAAGAAGTTGGTGAATTGTTTTATAGGCGGGAATTAATTGCTATTAATAACACTGCAACCACCGATTTTTATAGAAGAAAATTACAGATATGTGGGTATGTTGATACTGTTGATCCTGGAATTTACGTTGTTTTAAAAGAAATACCCGAAGATTTTACCACCTCTAAAATGGATAAAGAGTGGGTAATCGCTAAGAATACTAACCCAAGGTTTATATACAAGAATAAGAGGTTGAAACTTTCTCTTAGAGATATTTTTAAGGCCCCGAAGTTATGGTTAAATTCATATAAAAATGCTACATTAAATGGCGCGGATAGGAACAGTTACTAAATTTTGTAAGAAACACAAAGATTACACCGAACATGGCGTTTATCAATATGAAAATGTCATAGCTGAAAGGTGTTTAAAATGTGTGCGGGAACAACGTAAAGCGAGGAGAAACGATCCTGAAAAATACGAACACGATAAAAACTATACAAACTTGTGGGCGTGGGAAAATCGGGAGCACGTAAGAGAACAGGCACGATTAAATCACCTTAAAAATCAGGTAGAAAAGAGATTAAATGTCAATCAGTTTATGGCTGATTACCATTCAGAGGTTAAATGGTTGCTCAAACATTATGATAACCCAATGACCTTTGAACAGATATCATCCTGGTGTATGCGATATGGTATTATTGACTTAATAAAAATACGAAATCGTATTGAACGCACGAAAAGAAGTCAGTTATATAATGCCGAGGTATGGAAGCAGTCAACGCTCGTAAAATACCACAATGGTGTGCTTGGGAATTATTCCGAAATATCGGAAACGTTTAAAGAAACAATAAGGGCTCAATCAAAGGTAGAAGCGCTTAAGGTTGTAAATGAAAAAATGAAAGAATATGCATGACAATTTAGGAGATAGAATGAAAAAGAATTACGAGAACATCACTCGTACATTCCTCCCGCGTAGGACGTATACTATAATAAGATTAGATGGAAAGGCGTTCCATACCTTTACTAGGGGCCTGAACAGACCTTGGGATGAAGACCTCATTGACATTATGAATGATGTAACAAAGAGCCTTTGTGCAAACATTCAAGGTGCAAAATTGGGTTACACCCAGTCCGATGAGATAACAATTGTTATGACAGATTTTGATAGTCTTGAAACTGATGCTTGGTATGGTGGAAACATTCAGAAGATTGTTTCTGTTTCAGCATCCATGGCAACGGCATACTTTGCCACTTTCATGAATAAAAAATCTGTGGACAGTGAGGAATTAAACGGTACCAGCAAATGGTGGGGTAGAACCGCAATGTTTGATGCAAGGACTTACACAATACCATCAAGGAATGAAGTAATTAACAATCTCGTTTGGAGACAAAAGGACGCAGAAAGGAACTCAGTTCAGATGTTGGCCCAAAGCTTATATTCGCAGAAAAAGCTTAATGGGAAAAATATACAGGCACAAAAAGAAATGTGTCTTAAAGAAGGAAAGGATTGGGAAACTGATGCAGTAGATAAGAGGGGAAGAATGTTCTATCTTCAAACTAAATGGAAAATGTCAGCCGATTCTTTTGATGAACCATATACTGAACGCGAATGGATATGGGTTGATGATTGTCCTATATTTACAGAGAATTGGGGAATGTTTGATAAAATATTGCCCGTTTTAGAATAAAATTGTTATATTTGGAAAAATAACCAGAGGTGACATCGCTCTACGGAGAGGAACTTCGGGACTACTTTGCTCTAATGAGGGAGTCGAAAGACGCTTGGACCGCAGAGGTAGCAATTCAAACAGACTTAGCGGGTGAGCAACGCTTTGATAGTCGGGTTGATGCCAATAGATAAATGATGTCTTAAAACAGGATCCCGGGTACGCTCAGTTATTTTAATTTAAAAAGAAAACGATATGGGAGCAGGATCAATAGTGCTTTTAACGAGTTTGGCGTGGTTACTCGTGTTATGGTTGATGGGTAAAACCGGATACGGTAAAGGATACACCACTGGATACTTTAATGGTTGGAAAGACAAAGAGGACGGCAAAAATTATAATAATCAAGTTAAACGAAATGGCAAAAAATAATCAACGAGTTCAGTTATTAAAACTTTCTGAAGAAGAAAGAACAAACTATTTGAAAATTGCTCTCGCGCTTCAAGGCATAGCGTGCGATCTTTCAATGGCAAAACGTATAATTTTGACATACGAAAGAATTGGAAAACTTGGAGGAAATTTTAGCATTGAAGACGCCGTTGAAATAGATAGTATGATAAAGCTTGAAGAACATGCAGATAATACCGGGGCGTAAGTGTTGGCTTTATGAACATAGAGATGAGTGTGATAGGTTTCGATTTCGTGGAGAAAAAAATGCTTGTGGAGGACACGTAACAAACGGCACATTATTTATTTGTGCCGATAAGGTTGAGAAAAACGATAGAGTAAAACTCGATGGGGGTAATAAAAATACATAGTGGGTGCAATTACTATAAACCTAGATTAACTTGTGCGTTATTCGCCCAGAAAGGAGAAAAAAGAGCCTGCGGAGTTGGAGAAGATTGGAAATGCAAAGGCTACATGAATAAAAACAATAGAGTAAAACTCGGGCCCGTAGCTCAGTTGGTTAGAGCAGCGGACTCATAATCCGAAGGTCGCAGGTTCAAGCCCTGCCGGGCCCACAAAAAATAAAAACAATGAATACATCAAGCATTTACAAACAGATAAAGATCGATTCAATCAAAGCTATGAAAGAACACAACAATGAAAAACGAGACATCTTACGTGTTGTGTTGGGTGAATTTGATCGTGTTCGAAACATCAATGATGAAGAAGCGTTAGGTATTATCAAGAAGATGCACGGCAATGCCGTTGACCTTAAAAATGAGAAAGAAGAAAAGGTACTTGCTGCATACCTTCCTCAAATGCTTGAACCAAAAGAAATTAAGATCATAGTTGAAAGGATCATAGAATTTAATAACTATGGTCCAAACGATATGGGGCTCGTGATGAAGCAATTAAGAAACATTGGTGCAGAAGCTTCACAGATCGATATGAAAACAGCGAGTATCATAACCAAAGAAATATTATCATGAAAACAATTTCAGAACCCCCCGCGCCCCCTAGTAGAATAATAACAGAAGGGACTATTGGAGATTGTCCTTTATGTAATAGCACTACAATTAAAAGATTTATATGGTTTGGAAGATCCATTGGATGTATACAACCAAAATGTAAAAATTATTATTATGGCTAGATTAAGAAGAGTTAGAGATGGCGAGATGGAAGAAGGCGCCATGTCAGATGCAATTTCCTGGGAATCCGGGAAACCTGAAGTAGTTGGACATAGACCAATTGTTGGTTGTGCAATGCAGGTTGGAAGTATTACCGCCCGTTCTTATTCGAATCGAGATTGGTGGTTAACAACCGAAGTTACTGAAATCTTAGAAGAAAGGATTGAAGGTGATCTCCTTTACGTAAAATTCACCACTAAAAACAGCGTGTATGAATGGTGGGGTGGTGATACATCACTCGCAATGCAAATGTTAAGAGATATAAAAAATGAAAAGCGAAAAACAAAGGGAACTGATTGATAAGTATCCAAAATTCTTTGACCATTGTGCAGATAAAAAAATCTACACGGGTGAAAAACCAGTGATGGAGGAAGTTGCAGAATTGGTAAACCAAGAAGAAATGATTATTCCAATCCAATTTGGATTTGAATGTGGTGATGGGTGGTTTTGGTTATTGGATCAACTCATGTCACGAATTTGCTCGTATTGCGAATGGAATAAGGTTGAGGTACCTCAGGTTATGCAAATCAAAGAGAAATATGGGCGACTATGTTTCTATATTAATGGTGGAAATGATATGATCAACGGTATGGTTTGGTTGGCTGAAGATATGTCGGGAAGCATATGTGAAACTTGCGGAACAAACGTAAACGTTGGACAAACCCAAGGATGGGTTTACACAATATGTGAGGTCTGCCGAGAAAAAAACCCGAGAGCTCAAGATTTAGAATGGACACCAACCAATTAAATTTTTATTTGTCGCAATTAATGTTTATATTAGCTACTTTAAATTAGCAACATGATTAAAATACACATCTTTGCGTTCTTAGGAACCGTTGTTTGGCACATAGTTTATATCTATGTGATAAAAGCAATATCGAGAAACAGAACATATCTGGCAACAATGATGAATATGATTGCATGGGTTTTGTTTGCAAAGATCACAATTGAATATGTAAACAATAACTGGATCCTTCTGAGTTCAATGTTAGGAGCGGGTGTCGGAACCTTCATAACAATGAAATATTTTGGAGACGTAAAAGTAAAAGAATGAGCTGTCTTTTAAGAGGTTTGGGAATGATATTGGGTCTCATAATTTTGGGAGTAATAATCTTTTTCTTTGGATGGATTGCTTTGATTGTTGTAGGAATACTTGCAGTCATAGGCGTAATATCATTGATTATAAAAACTTTCTTGTAAAGCTCTTATATAATAACCATGGAACCAAAAAGAATAATATTAGTTGGACCCACGTGCGGTGGGAAAACTTTTCTAAGGGCTCGCTTGGAAAGTAAAGGCTATCACTTTGATGTATCTTATACAACGAGAGAAATCAGGTCAGGAGAAGAAGATGGTGTTCATTATCATTTCATTACCGAAGATGATTTTTTATTGGCCGTCGAAGAGGGTGCTTTCTATGAGCACGTACAATACAACGGGGCTCGATACGGAACGGGAATTTATGAGTGGAACCACTCTGATTGTTTCATAATGGAAACCGATGGAATTAAACACATTAAGCTAGAAGATCGTGCACGTTCATTTATAATATACATAAATACTCCGCAGTTAACAAGGCAAGAACGCATGGTTGAACGTGGATGGAGCCAAGAAGAAATTGCAAAAAGAATAGAAACTGACGTGAAAAAATTTAACGGGTTCACTGACTTCGATATGGAAGTTACAAACCCACGTTTTTAACAATGTAATGAATTTTTCCATAGAGGAAATTAAAGCGACCCTAATTGTAGATGAAAAAGAACTTAAAGGATATGCGTTCATGGATGAAGAAGGTCGATGTATCATCATTACTTATGGAGAAAAGAAAAGAGATATATTAAAAAGGTATTTGAGTCGTGAAAGAATTCATTGAAAGGTGGGAATCAATTCAAACATTTAACGCATTGATAAATGAAGTCGAAGAAGAAATGGAAACTCATTTAAGAAAAAAGAAAGGTTACTGGTATTTCAAGACTGTTTATTGTTGTGTTCTTTGTGGACGAGAAACTGTATATAGAGAAAGAAAATATACGCCGAAACCTGAGAATCCTGGAGATCGGCAAACCTGGTATGATGATGCCTGTCACGAACATTTTATGTAACTATGATACATCCAATTATATTATACGGAGATCCAATGTTGAAGCAAAAATCTGGAGACATCCCCAAGGGATTTCCTCAGCTTGATGAACTCATTGACGATATGTATGAGACCATGCATAAAGCAAACGGTATTGGATTATCGGGAGTTCAAATAGGAATTCCCTTTAGAATATTTGTTGTTGAAGCTCACCTTGAACAAGAAAATTTTCACTTTCGTGGAATATTCATAAATCCGTACATAAAGAAAGAATGGGGGGCAATGGTAAAACACCCAGAAGGATGCCTTTCCGTTCCGCAGCTCACCGCTCTCGTCGAAAGAAGAGAGAACATAGAATTAGAATATTATGACGAAAATTGGACCCATAAAGTTGAAGTATTTTCAGGATTCAAAGCCCGAATAATTCAACACGAGTATGATCACTTAGAGGGTTCAATTTACGTTGATAAGATCGATCGGTTGTGGAGAAAAGCGCTTGAAAAACCTTTGCAATTGATCGAAGAAAGGAAAATTGAGGTAAAATACGCATTCAAATGATTAAAGAACTTGATCACTCATTTGTTTACCAACACAAAAGAAGATGGCTTAAGGCCGAATTGGTACGTCTTAGAATAGCTCTGTTAGACGAGCAAGAAAAATTTGATTCAGATATTCATTTTGAAACAGGAGATCGTTTTCAGTTGGATAACATGACAGATAGAATGAAAGAGCTTCAGGATGAAATCATTATAAAGGAACGCGAACTATCCCATATGCGTTACGAAATAGCAAATTAACATTTTCTTAACAATAAAATTTTTTTGTTTCAAAGGTTTTGGTTATATTAGCCTCATAAACGATTTGAATCATGAATGTAAAACAACTCATTGAAAGGCTTTCTAAATTAGATCCTGAAATGTTGATTGCAGTTCCTACTGATAATTTTGAACAGGGACAAAACATGAAACAAGCAAAAGGGGTTCGTACATTTTGCGGAAAGATAGAATTACGGACCTTTAGAGATGCTTTTGATGGAGAATCTTATGATTCTGAGATTGTTTCTCATGTATTTGATGAAGAAAAAGACCACAATTTTGTGGCATTAACTCAATATTAATTTAATAACACAATTATGAAAGGATTTCTTATTGGGCTGGGTATTTTCCTAGTTTTAGGTATTGGTATCGCAGTTTGGGCCGTTGGTGTCTCAAACGACGAGAAACAAATCGTCAACCGCATGGACGCGCAGAAGGAAGTCGTTGGACTTTACTTCGATAAAATGTGGAAAATTCTGAAGCAGAAAGCCGGTGTGGCTGAGTCTTCAAAAGAAGCATTCAAAGACATTTATGTTGGAATCATGGAAGGACGTTACAGCGGAGACACTGGTCCCGTAGAAGGTGAAACAACCGGAGGTATGTTAGGTTTACCGACTGGAGGAGCAGCACTTATGAAATGGGTGCAGGAACAAAACCCGGATTTTGATCAAAGTGTATTTACTGATCTACAAAATTCCGTTGAAACTGAAAGGAACGGATTCTTTGTTGAGCAAAAGAAACTCACCGATATGAATCGTCAGCACGAAGACATGCGTGACTTGTTCCCAAAGAGTATTATATGTAAAAACCGTCCGGCCTATGAATACACTCCTATCACTTCAACCGTGACTGAGAATGTAGTTGCTACCGGGAAAGAAGATGACATAGATTTATTCTAATGAAAATTAGACATAAAATATCAGGATGGTGGATGGTTATACTCGTAGCCATCGCCATTTCTGCTTGTCATTCTAGACCACAAAAACAAGATTATAAGTATGCGTGGGATATAAAAGTAACGTATACGAACGGAGACATTGATACAATTCACCATGAAATGGCCAGCGAAGATGGATACGATGTGGATCTTTATATTCAAACAGTAAAACATGTACCAGGTTCAATTGGAAATACGACGGTCCCAGCATGCTTAGTTTCTCAGTGTTTATATCGTACTGTTACTATCTGTTGTGGAGTTAGAAAAATTGATACGTTAAGTTTTGAAAAAATACCGTTAAATGAATAAAACATCAGCATATTGTCAAGGCGAAAGATGCGGAATGTGTTGGCGAGATGAACACAAACTCGCAGAAGCTACACATAAGGTTTCAGAAGTTATCTTTGATGACATGCCACAACGCCACCCTCTTACTCAATATGTTTGTGACAAACATTTTAATAGAATAATGGGAAATTTTAAAGGACTTTTTAATCATCCATAATGAAAGCTTTAGGAGAATTACGCAGAAATATTGGACTCATCGTATTGCTCGGTGGAGTCGCTTATCTAGTATACATCGTTTATACTGGTGTACAGACAAACACAACGCTGGGGATTTCCACAGCCGCAATCTTACTAGGATTCATTCTTTACATAACGCTTAACCGTAGATAAAAATGGTCATATATCTTGCGCTACTTATCCCGATATTTACAACGCTTGGTTTCTATTTATGGAAAAAATACGAATTTAAGTGGTGGGAATTTTTTATTCCCATTTTCGGAACTTTGCTTGTCATTGTAGGTACAAAACTTATTTTTGATACTACAAACGCGAAATTCACGGAGTGGTGGGGATCAACATCAATTGCAGTTTATGAGGAAGAACCTTGGAATGAATGGATCCATCAAACGTGTACAGAGTCCTATCCTTGTGGAACCGATTCCGATGGTAACACTCAATATTGTACAAGAAGCTATGACTGCTCGTATCAAGCTGATTACGGGCCGGAATGGTATTTTCAGACAGATATCGGTGAAACGGTTGGGTGTTACGAAAATGACTACGAAGAAATGCTTGCAAAATGGGGTACCCCAAAAGTAACCGTTAAAAAGAGAAAAAATCATGCACCTCGAGATAGAGCAGTTCATTCAGATGGGACGAAATTTGCAGGGACAAAGGTGGGTAGCGTTTCCTATGTGTATAAATACACGTGGGATCGTAAGGAGAACAGTCGAGTTGGATTTACCTCCAAACATCGATACAAAAATAGGATTAAATCTTCTGACCTTTCTGTATTCAACATCACTGTTGTAACTGAAGAAGACGCAGATTCATTGAAACTATTCAAGTATCCAGAAGGGCCAAAGGGCCGAGATGGATTGGATTTTCCAACGATAATGGGAGAGAACGTTCCTAAAGACATTCATGACCGTTATCGAGCCATTAATGGGAAATACGGCAAAAGCGATTCGTTACGCCTGTGGATCCTGGTGTTCCCCTCCGGGACCCCCGCAGTAAACGCAACGTATCAAGAAAATTACTGGGTAAATGGTAATAAGAATGAAATAATTCTGTGCATGGCTCTCGATAGAAATGATAAGGTTGAATGGGCGCATTCATTCTCGTGGGGGCAACCAACCGGAATTGCTGAAGCAGTAAAAACTGAAGCATTGAATCACCAATTTAATGATACAGGGTGGTGGAATTATTCAGAATGGTTGGATGCTAATCTTCACCGATTTGCAAAGAGAGAATTTACAGAGGAATTTTCTTATGTTAAATTAAAACCTTCTAATGCCTCAATCATTACAATAATTGTATTGGCCTTTGTGTTCGCAATTGGAACAAACATTTGGGCCATCATGAACGATATAAATGATAAACCGAAACGATCGTTTGGATATCGAAGAAAGAAAAGATATTATTAATACCATAAAAACTAAAATATGAAATTTCTAAGAAACTTTGGAGTTGTTTTGGTATGGATCATTTATACCATACTTATTATGTGTATATTTCCAATTTATTTGTTGCTTTATCCATTTGAATGGGCAGCATTAAAACCATGGAAAGTTAAGCCAACCAAATGGTGGTGGAAACTTGGAGATCACCTTGAAGAAAACGTATTACCAGTACCAGCATGAAACAAACATTAGTCATCGACATACATTCAGTTTTGGATGTTATAACCAATAGTTCATCCGAATTATTCGTTGTATCAGACAATACTATAGAGGCAGTTCGAGAAATGCTCGAATACATGCTTGATCAATGGAATGAGATGGCTGCAAAAGGGGTGTTTGGAACTTACCATATCAGGAATGAACGAACATCACTAAAAGAGGGTAAAAAATCCCTTGAACCTCTCAAAAAATGGGATGATGTTTTCGGGGATATACGGATTATGGATAGAAGTGAATTAGATGATTATCAGGGATGGGGTTATCAAAATTCTGGGAACATCGGCAAAATAATAATTGAAAGCGCAGAAGATAATTCTATTCCAGGAGAAATAATGGAATGGATTGAATCGGCGTTTAGTGCGCAAAGACACCATTTGGGATGAATCGAAAGGAGCTTAAACAAAAACAACGTAAAGTTGCTGAAGACTTTTTTGAAAAGTTTAAAGGTAATTTTAATGTTGAAGAACTTTCCCGTAACGGGGCCGGGAAATTTCAATATGGAAGATGGTACTTTGAAGGGTGCGGACAATCAGATTCGATTTCGTCTTTTAGCATTTATATAAACGATAGAGACAGTAATCACGGAAGAGTTTACATACATGGGTCGAGGAGGTTAATGCGCAAAATAAAATGGTTTATTATAATAGAATGGAATAATAGGCAAGAAACATTAGAAATTCAAAGATCACTTTCAGAATTAGAACCCATTGAAAACCAAATATCAAAGGATTTTTCAAGTGCATTAGACACTTATGACGCTTTAGAAAATTAAAAACAACAAATTATGATTAAAATTCCAATTCATTCCTGCACAGATTTAATTACGAATTCATCCACAGTCATCTTCACATACAGCGAAAGTGCTGAACCGGCAATGGTTGAGATGATCAATGAAGTATTTAGAACTTTCGGCATTGATAAGAAATGCGAAGATGTTTTTGATACAGTAGTGCTTACTGAGTCTTACAGATATTCAGAGAGCGATCACGTTCCAGAAGGAATGTCAAGCGAAGAAGTTGACAAACTTGTAGAAGATGTTGCCACTTGTAAGGTTCCAAAACCAGAATGGTTTAAAGAAGTAGAAGGAAAAGAGGATTCTTGGAGTTATTACACCCCAGACACTCACCTTCATATCATTCCAAAGAAGGAGGAGTACAGACAACTGGCAGGATTAATCAATACCTTTTTATATTCAACAGATCACGAAGCAACAAGAGATGGATAGAAAAACATGCGTAAATCTTCTCGGAAAGATCCAAAAAGATTTCGATTTAAATGATTTAGAAATAAAGGGATCATACATTCATTATAATGGATGTGTATTTGAAAGGAAACACGTATCTACAATGTTTGGATACCCTGAAAGAATTGTTTCCGTTAAATTTACGTCATCTGGCGTTGAGGCTGACATAGAAGGTGGAATACCAAGAAAAAGATTAAGCGCTTTTCTCCTTAAACAAGCAAAAATCAAAAAACAAATTGAAGTTACCCAATCCATGGAAAGACATTTTGCTGATGCAGTAGAAGTTTTTAACACACTAAATGATGAACCAATATGAAAACACTAAAGATTCCTATTCATTCGATGATCGACTTGATCACAAATTCCTCAACAGAAATTTTCGTTACAAGCGATTCTTCTGTGAAACCAGCTAAAGAACTGCTAACTGAACTGTTAAAAATTAATGGCTCAGATAAAACCTGCGATGAGGTTTTTACGCTTACAGTAGAAGTGGATAACGAACGTTTGGCTGATTTCCTGGCTGACCAAATGGAAGAATACGACGAAGAACTCTGGAACAAACTGGGTTTAGAGGATGCAAGCTGGCAAGAGACTGACAACATTATCTCAAAATATCTTGAAGATATTGAGAAAGGAGAAATAGAACGTCCGGAGTGGATATCTACCATGATTGAAGATATGGAGATTTCCATCGACACGTATCTGGTCGTTAAATCAAATGATCCTAAATATGATAATTTCCTAGAATTACTTAAAACCTTTTTATATTCACCAGATTACAATGAAACATACAATTAAAATTCCGGTACATTCGTTGATCGACCTGATCACGAATTCGTCAACAGAAATCTTTGTTGACTGCTCAGGTTCAGTACAGCCTGCAAAGGATTTACTGACTGAATTTCTGAAAGTTTCTGGCTCCGATAAAACCTGTGATGAGGTTTTCGAAGTTACCCTTGAGCAAGACCATTACAACATTGAAACTTGGTTTGATTACCAATTCAAGTGGGATTCAGATGAAGGAGTTTATGAGAAGTATAACAACGAATACGATCTTGAAGGCTCCGGGGATTACAAAAAAGGCCAGGAAAATCAAAAAAGACTTGTTGAAGATTACAAGGCCGGCAAATGTCCCGATATCAAAATCGATTCTTATCACATCCAAAAGCATTTGGTTGTAACTTCAAAGGATGATAAATACACTCACTTACTGGAGCTTTTAAAAAAGTTCCTTCATTCACCTGAACATTATGAATATAGCAACGACTAAGAAGTCATTAGGAATAGTTAACGTACATAGTACGATTGACTTGATCACAAATTCATCCACCGAGATGTTTTGTGTAGTAGAGGGAAGTGGTAGAGAAGCCATCCAAGAAGTAGTAAACATGGTTATTGAAGAGATGGGATGTAGGTGTTTTGAAGAATATGGTCTTGAGGTAGAAGCATATGAAAAATGGGATGAAGAGAAGGATGAATATGTTTACCCTGAGGATCAATATCTTATTACGTTTGAACAACACGCTCCACCGTGTAAGATTATTGCCAAGAGACTAAATGAGCTATTAACGATTGTAGAGAAGTTTGATGAATAATGATGAGTTTAAAACTGTAAAAATCATTGCAGTAACTTTGGGTTTGTGTGTGTTCTCCTCATTGCTGCTCATAGGTTTAAAAATTGCAGACGTGATAGAGTGGCATTGGATGATACTCATATCACCTATATTAGCACCATTGGTTGTTATAGGCATGATTGTGGCGATAGCTGGAGATTAATAAGATCCCGAGATTTTTTAGTCTCGGGATTTTTTGTTATATTTGTTAACATGTGGATCACCATAGATGATATGCCTAAAAAAGATCAATTGATTTGGTGGTGGGAGTATACCAACCACAACCGGGCCATGATGAGTGATAAACAATACGACAAAATAGTGCAAACGAATGAATCAAGATAACCCACAACCCGCAACTAGTAACCAGTAACCCACAACCCGCAACCAATAAAAAAAAACTATTATGGACTCATTATCACCAAACATATTCGTTAATGATATTCAAAAAACAATTGAGTTTTACGAAAAATTGGGATTCTCTGTTGTGCTGACAGTTCCGGAACAAGGAGACCTGGTTTTCGCCTTGATGTCTTGTGACAAGGTTAGTTTCATGTTTCAAACATTTGAAAGCCTGGGGACTGAAATACCCGAAATAAAAAGAGAAGGAGGAGGGTCACTTTTGCTTTATATCAAGATCAAGGGAATCAGGGATTTCTATGAAAGGATTAAAGACCAGGTTAAAATCATCAAAGGACTCGAAACAACCTTTTATGGTGCAACAGAATTTTCTATTCAGGATCATAATGGGTATGTATTAACTTTTGCTGAAGATGATTGAATATATGAACCAGGTAGCGAATACGAACAAATCAAAACACATAACATGATAAAGACAAGAATTTTTCCAGAACACAACTACAAAGGCATTCACATTAATGGTAAAACAATCAGGATTGCACTAGATCCCAAGAAGCCCATAGAAGAGCTCAGGTACCCTGAATTCTATGATGTAAAGGTAACACCTTACTGCGAGGGAAACTGCCCCTATTGTTACCAAAACAGCGTGTGCACAAGTAGTCACCCAGATAACATCATTGAAAAGTTCGTATCGTTCTTTGAACCAATGACCGAAAACCAGAAGCCATTCCAAATTGCTTTTGGAGGAGGTGAACCAACAACCCATCCACAATTCGCTGAACTGATGAAGGTTTGTTATGACATGGGCATTGCTCCCAATTACACAACCAACGGAATGTGGTCACACACTGAGGAATTCGAAAAGATTCTTGATATCACGAACAAATATTGTGGAGGCGTAGCAGTTTCCACACACCCTCACCTAAGGAGATACTGGGAACTTGCAACCGATATGTATATCAACGAAAACATTTTCACTAATCTTCATATAATAATAGGAGACAAAAAGTCGATAGATGACTTTGCGGAACTCTACGAAAAGTATCATGATAAGGTGAAGTATTTTGTACTTCTTCCGCTTACCGCTCAAGGGAGAGCAACTGAAGCTTTCGTAGATTGGGATTACTTTCAAAATACAGTTGATGGAAGTCCCGCTGACATAGCGTTTGGGGCAAACTTTTATCCTTACCTGTGTCAGGATCCAACAAGGTTCAAGGTATCACTTTATGAGCCAGAAATCATGTCAGCTTATCTCGATCTCGAAGACATGAAAATATATAAATCGAGCTTCAGTGAAGAAGAAAAACTTGTAGGAGTATGACACTGTTCACAGAAGATTTTACGAAGAGATGGATGATTAAGTCTTGGGAATCCAAGCACTGGCGTAAAATGCGCGAGGAACGCGTAGATGGACGAAAAATTTTATATGAACGATCACTCACAGTCATGCTTGGAATCCCTGCTGAGCGAATGGGAAGAGAAACAGGAACGTGAGTTTGGCATCTTCTTACAGCTGACAACTCGCATAGTTCAAGCCGAAGTGAGACAAATTCGGTGTACTTGGACACAAGAAATGGCGAAAGATTTAGTTATTATTGATCACATGGGATTATTAAGATGAATGAAGAACAATACATACACGAAGAAGCTAGATCTATGAATATGGATTATGCATCGCTCTACCCAACCCCAATAGCGAGAATATGGGATTCTGTAATGCCACGTTTAAATTCTTTTTCTATACGAAAGGTAACTACAGCGGTTGATGAAGGCCCTATGACGCCCGAAGATTTTATTGAAAACTGGGAAAATGCAAACGAATATAAACTTCGATTACAGGAGCTACGCTTTCCTGAAATACAAATGATTACAGCAAGGCCTATTGGCCTGGATCTCGTACCTGTACAACCATTGTCTGCGCCACAGGGAGTTGTACATTATTTAGATTATGTTTATGCAGGCGTTAATGAAGATGCCGAATGTCCCATAGAAGAAACTTTAGAAAGATCCGGTAGACGAGGTTGTTTTGGATCTAAAAAACAAGAAGATGAAAAAAAATAAAGAATTTAAGACCTCTCAAGAAATGATACTTGAGTGGGAAGAAGCACAAAATTGGGAGTCAAGACCACAGATAGTATTGAACGCCATTAAAACACCGGATGGAACCGTGATTATATCACATCACAGACACGATTATGTAACTTATGTAGATTCAACAAATGGTCTGGAGTATATGGTGGACGGTGGACACGATTACCTTCGTCGAAATGTGCATGAAGGAGATCCATACGAGGAAATGTCTGTTACTGATGCAGCACCATTTGAACAAATTCGTGAATCGCTTCACTGGGGAAATCGTGGAAAAGACAACAGACAACCTTTGATGTACGTACCAATAAGTAAGATGGCTGATGATCACCTCGAAGCGATCCTGAACCTTGGTATGGGTGCAGAATGGGTTCAATCAACAATGAGAGAAGAACTCTCATATCGTAAAGAAAACAATATCAGCGTAGCCGAAACAGAGAGATGATACAGAACGTTCTCGTTCCCAAACAGACGAAGGAAATAATAGATGACATTTACCTAAATCACGGAAACGGAAAAAATTTCGTGAATTCAATCATTAATCTAATGGGTAGATTTCATGAGAACCGCCAGGTTCTTTTGGCTCTTATTTCAAGTCCAGAATTTGATCCGATGATGGGTAACGGAAAGATCTTCGTTCAAGCTTGTATTCATGATCTTCACTTGCTCGTAAGGGCCATGTTAAAGAATGGCATTGATCCAACTTTCAATAATAACCGAGCCATTCGACTCGCATATCATCACCAAAGTATCAATACCTTGATAACTCTTTTACTTGACGAAAGGGTTAAAGCATCCTTAGAACCTAACACATATAAAGAACTTAAAAAACAGTACCCTGCAAAAATATATAAATAAAATTATATATTGAAGCATGAAAATTATCCTTTCAATTGACGGCGGAGGAATACGTGGAATCGTACCTGCCGCCGTTCTCGATTATTTAGAAAAGAAAATCCAAGAAATCCAAGAAGACAAAAGAATTAGGTTAG